>OHAU01000862.1_pt1 | contig 39094 bp, 26 predicted proteins | sample 1577181 | NCBI WGS metagenome assembly OHAU01 (sample SAMEA3541472, study PRJEB24748) | human gut metagenome | biome: human gut; feature: human-associated habitat; material: faeces | place: China | collected 2012 | reverse complement strand
GGGCCTTTCTTCAGAAAGGCCCTCCCGCCCCCTCCAATCTTCTCACAATTCCTCTTCCTACCTCAAACTTTCCAACACTTCGCGGGTGGACTTGAGCATGTAGCCGAAGTCCTCTTCGCTGAGCCAGTGCTGGAAGGGGAAGGATATCTGGCCGTCGAAGAAGGCGTCGGCGTTGGGGCAGTTGGCTTCCCCGAGTCCGAGCTTCTTGTAGAAATCGTAGCGGTCGAGCGGGATGTACTGCACCACGCACTTGATGCCCTTTTCTTCGGAAATGGCGTGCATGAAGGCGTCGCGCTTGCCGTTTTTCATGCAGCCCGCGAGCAGGTGGTAGTTGTGGCGGGTGGTGTCGTCGCGGAGGAACTCCAGCTCGGGGTAATCCTTGAGCGCGTCGATGAAACGGATGGCCCGGGCGCGCTTTTCGGCGTTGATCCGGTCGATGCGCTCAAGCATCTTGACGCCGAGGGCGCACTCGATTTCGCCGAGGCAGTAGTTGTTCGGCCAGAGCATGTCGCCGTCGAGCATGGGCATGTCCACATTGCCCATCGCCGGGGTCCAGTAGTTGGGCCGGGGCTCGGGATAGCCGCAGTGCCCGTTGTGGCGCAGGGCGGGCACCAGCGCGGCGAGCTTCGGGTCCTTGACCACCAGCATGCCGCCTTCGCCGAGCGTGGTAAGGTTCTTGTGGGAATGGAACGAGAAGATCGCCATGTCGCCCCACGCGCCCGACTTGATGCCGTCGATGTCCGCGCCGATGGACTGGGCCGCGTCTTCGATGACGAGCACGTTGTGCCGCTTCGCCACTTCCATGATCGCGGGCATGTCCGCCACGTAGCCGTACAGGTGCACGACGACGATAGCTTTCGTTTTGGGCGTGATGCACTTTTCGATGGTTTCGGCGTTGACCACATGCGTGACGGGATCGACGTCCGCCCAGACGAGCTTCGCGCCCTTCTTGGCGTAGGGGTAGGCCGAGGCGGTGAAGGTGTGCGAGGGGATGACGACTTCATCGCCGGGCTTGAAGTTGCAGAGCTGCGCGGAAAGCTCAAGCGCGGACACGCCGTTCATCACCGCAAAGCAATGCTCGGCCCCGATGTACTCGCCGAACGCCTTCTGGAAGGCTTGCAGATGCTTGCCCTGCGTCAGCGGTTCCGCGTTCCGCATGGCTTCCACGACCACAGCGATCTCGTCTTCGGTGTACTTGATCGCACGTCCGCTGAAATTGACTTTGATGTCCATAAGATGTCCTGTCTCTGATTGCCCAGTGCGGAACCCGAAACGGTATAGCCGCTTCGGGTTCCCTTATGTTTCTCGGGACAATTGGCGCTGCGGAGGGGCCTCCGTCTCCCCGCTTAGCGGGTCAAGGGGCCGCATGGTCCCTCGCGGGGGCAAGCCCGCCGGGGGCGCTCCCGCTAGATGCTCTTGTAGCGTTCGATGAGGTTTTCCCTGGTGAGGATCTGCTTGAAGTCGGGGCCGAGGGCGTTGGTGAGGGGCTTTTCGTGGACGATGCAGCCGCGATAGAGGCCTTCGTACTGCTCTTCGGTGAGATCCTTGCAGATGCCGGTGGGCAGGTTGACGCCCTGCCGTTCGATCATGGTGCGGAACTGCTTGTATTCTTTGGGGTAGATGTCCCCAAGGACGTTCAGGGCGAGGCAGTTGCCGAGGCCGTGGGCCACATGCAGGACGACGCCGAGCCCGGCGGAGAAGGGATGGATGACGCCCACGTTCCCGGCGGCCATGCCGCCGATGTAGGAGGCGATCATCATTTTTTCGCGGTTTTCTTCGCTCATCATGTCGTCGGAGAGGAAAATTTCCTCGCAGAGCTGCACGGCGCGTACGGAGAAGGCGTCGATGATGGCGTTGCGGTAGCTGCCCTGAAGCGATTCGACGCAGTGCATGAAGGTATCGATGCCGGTGTAGAAATACTGGTCGCGGGGAACGGTGGCGAGCAGGTCGGGATCGAGCAGGAGCTGATCATAGACCGTGTAGTCGCTGTTCATGCCCAGTTTGAGATTTTTGGGGATGTTGGTAAGGACACAGGTGCGGGAACACTCGGAGCCCGTGCCGGAAAGGGTCGGGATGCCGATCTTGTAGACGGCGGGATTCTTGACGAGTTCCCAGCCCTGATAGTCTTCGGCCTTGCCGGGGTTAGTGAGCAGGTTGGCGACGGCCTTGGCGGTGTCGAGGGCGTTCCCTCCGCCGATGCCCACGACGCAGCAGGGGGTGCGGCTGTCGGCGGCGGATACGGCTTCCTTGAAGGCGTCGATGCGGGTGACTTCCGGCTCGGAACTGGAGTCGACGAAATGGAGCTGGTCGCCCTTTTCCATGGGCAGACGGCCGATCAGTTCATGATCGCGGAAGAAGTGGTCGACGAAATAGACGACCGGACCGTCCACGGCTTCGCGGTGGGGTTTCAGCAAGTCGCCGAGCTGAGCCAGAGATCCCCGCCCGAACACATAGTAAGGAACGTTTTTTGTATTGCGATACATGGTAAAAGCCTCATAGGATGATTTTAGGAAACGATAACGGGCATTGTATGTTGAATCCGCCCGGGCCGCAAGCCGGAGCAAACGGCCCGTTCCGGCGGTTTTCCACCGATTTTTCCACGGGAGAGTGTATGTCAGGCAAAACTTCGATAGCGGTTCTCGGGGGCGGAAGCTGGGGTACGGCGCTGGCCCATCTGTTGGCCCATGCCGGGCATTCGGTGGCACTGCTGTTACGGGATACGGAGCAGGCCGCGCACATCAACGCGCACCATGAGAACCCGCGTTACCTGCGGGGCGTACAGCTGCATCCGGGCATCCGGGCTGTTGCCGGGGATACGGGCGGTCCGGAACAGGCGGAAGTGCTGGCGGACGTCTCCATTCTGGTCCTGTCGGTCCCTTGCCAAGCCATGCGGGGGACGCTTCGCCGGTTGGCGGGCGTTGTGCCCCCGGACTGCGTTCTTGTCAATACGGCAAAAGGAATCGAAGTTTCCGAGCTGGTTACGGTGGAGCGCATGGTCCGGGAAGAGCTGCCCGGATTCGTGGACCGATACGCCGTCCTTTCCGGGCCGTCGTTTGCCCTTGAGGTGGCGACCTGCAAGCCCACGGCGGTGGTGCTCGGCTGCCGCGACGAACGGCTTGGGGCACGGCTGAGGGAAGTGTTCGCCACGCCGTGGTTCCGCTCCTATTCGAGTACGGACGTGCCGGGCGTGGAGCTTGGCGGGGCGATCAAGAACGTCATCGCCATCGCTGCGGGCCTCAGCGACGGGCTCGGCTTCGGCCTGAATGCCCGGGCGGCGCTGGTCACGCGGGGCCTTGCGGAAACCAGCCGCCTGGGTGTGGCGCTTGGGGCGCGGGCGTCGACCTTCATGGGCCTTTCCGGGCTCGGGGACCTCATGCTCACCTGTTCGGGCGATCTGTCCCGCAACCGTCAGGTCGGGCTGCGCCTCGGGGCCGGTGAGAGCCTGGAAGACATCGCCTCATCCATGTGCATGGTGGCCGAAGGGGTCAAGACCACGCAGGCCGTGCACCGGCTGGCGCAGCGCCTCGGCGTGGACATGCCCGTGACCGGCACCATGTACAGCGTCTTGTATGAGGGGTTCGCGCCCCGCGAAGCGGTGCAGGCCCTCATGGGGAGACAGTTGAAGGAAGAATAGACGGATGGAATCGGGTGGGGACGCTTTGTTTTCTCCATTGAACGGCGGATAGCGTTTGGGTTCATCCGTCGTATTTGGGGAAACAGGTAGTAAATGAAAAGACGGGTTGGGTAGGAGCTCCAGCCTAGTCATGTTGTACTGGAGGTCATTTCAAGGCCCTGCGGAACATGCATAAATCATCTATAATAGAGGATGGTTATTATAAAATCAGCATGAGTAAGCAGCAATGGTCAAAATTTCAACCATATCTTTCAAGTCGGGAGCAAATATGTCGACCGCCTGCTGATGACAAACAGAGGTTGGAACCTATTTCCCTTGTTTTGGCTACAGGGCGTCAATAGGGCGATCTCCTTCATGAATACGACAGTTGTACCTCTCCGTGGAGATGGCTTAGGAAGAGTGACGCAGGACGGTTCCCTTATTCTGCTATGTATATGCTCCCCTCGGAATTTGATTTAAGGGGAAACTTGATCTCAGGAAATATGCGCTGATTAGCTCGTTTACTTGAGCAAAAAAAGCCAATATTTGGATAAGATTGTGGGTAATTCAACTAGTAAATGTCGTGCTACCGTAGATGAAAATGTTTTGTCGTAGTGGTGATTCTTTCCGATAAGTGATGTCACAATATCCCCTGCACCATTGCTGTTGTAAAAAGCAGACTAATAAGATTTTGTGTCGAAGCCCACGAGGAATTGCTACAACAAGGAATGCGATATCTGGGTACTTAGTCAGTACTTGTCCATATGGGGGAATAAGACACAGTATTTTGGAACAGAAGAAAAACAAAAAAATAAGCAACCTCCTTCTTTTTATAGATAACTATACGATAACTATTGGAAAGTAGAATTCTTTTGCATGGTTGGACAACTTTTCGCTTGAGGACCTGTTTTAAATGTTTCTGTAGATGTATTTGGTGTGTCATGAGCCTTTTCAGAAACGTTTTGAAATAAAATTTATATGTTAATTCATAATTTAAATAAGTTTTATTAGACAGTGCGGTTGTCCAGGCAAGTAGGCAGGTAGGACAGGAAAGGGAGACAAAACAAACTCTGGTGTGTTTCAGAGGTAGCTTAACTCTAAAATATATGGTAACGCTGAAATATATAGCTATATATTTAAGTTGCTATTACAAATTTATGAAGTACAATATTTATATTCTGGTGAAAACTATACTCTATAATGGAGAGTTTTATAAGGTAAACTGCACGGAAGTTATCATGAGTGTGTTAAAAAAAATGAAGATGGCACCGTTATTCTCTCAGAGAGATTAAGCTATTCAAAATAATTGTACAATAAATATAAATAATATTTTCTAATTGAAGACGTTTTGCTGAATTTTAATTTGCGATGAACGGGAAAGCATAAATTTTTATGAATAACTTATTGCTCAAATATTATAGTGTATTCATAACTTGCCGATATAATATAAGGATTAAGCTGTTTTTTTAGGCAATGCGAGGGGGAAGGAACCGGTAGGCTGTGGATACGGGCTCCGAACAGATGCGTCTGTTGGTTGCTGGTGATAGATTTAAAAATGCAAAAAATCCGGCATACAAACCTTATGCTAGACAAAGACCGACCCATCCAAAGCCCATCAGGTGGTAGCCCGGGAACCTGTGTAACGCCCCCGCAGTTAGTGCAAAGTTAAATTGGAGCCCCCGGAATGTTTGAAGGCAAATTCTTCTGGGGTGAGATTATCTAATGATTCGTGGGGACTTTGTCCATTGTATTTTGGTGTCCATGTGTCCACGATAGTACGTACTTCACTCAGATGCCTGAAAATATAGAAGTTCAGTACCTCTTCGTGAAAGGTACGGTTGAACCGCTCCACATACAAGTTTTGTGTAGGCTTGCCGGGTTGGATGAATTCAAGGTCAACCCCATGTTGTTCGGCTCATCCGGCAAGCTGTACCGAGACAAACTCTGGACTGTTGTCCGTACGCATTTTTATGAGGTAGTCTCTTCAAGCGGCTATGCGGTCAAGCGCGCGAATGATACGGGCCGCAGGCAAGTTGGTGTCCACTTCCACGGCCAGTACTTCACGGCTGAAATCGTCAAGTAAGTTGAATGTACGAAAACGCTGACCGTACATCAGCGCATCGCTCATAACGTCCACAGACCAGCAACCGTTGACAACTGTTTGCGTCTCCAAGCGGACAGGGGCTCGAACTGGGTAACCGTCGTTTTCCTTTGCGGCGCATATTCAACTGCAATTGCCGATAAATCCGGTGGACGTGTTTATGGTTCCATGTATGCCCTTCACGATGCAACACGACAAAGTAATTGGAGAATTTATGTCGTGGATAGCGTTCGGCATCTCAAGAAGCGCCGTCACCACAGGGGTATCATCACGCGGCGTTGGCTTGTAAACAAACACGCTTCGACTCATGCGCAATGCCGTACATACCCTGCTGACGGAAAGCCCATGCTTCATGAACGAACAGCACGACTTCACGCTTCTCGGCTGGCTTCAGAGCTTTTTTTCGATCACATCCTGCAAGGCCCGATTTTCCACTCAACTCCGCATACATTTGTTTGAGACGAGCATTTTCATGCTCAAGGTCGCGTGTACGCTTAATGTCCGCAGCTTCCATCCCGCCGAACTTGCTCTTCCAAGCGTAGAACGTGGCGTTGCTGATACCGTGCTCGCGGCATACGTCCTTGGCAGTTCGCCCCGTTTCGACGGACTTAAGGATCGTGATGATCTGGTGTTCAGAAAACTGTGACTTCTCCATGGCTCCCTCTTGGGGATGGTTTACCAGAAGTCTCCAGTTTTGATCGGCACTATTTTAAGGGGGGGCTACACCTGTCCTTGTCCTCTGGGAGTTAACCTATAGTCAGGTCATACCGAACCGTTTCGCTTTAAAGCTTGAAGTATGGGGATGTTGGTCGCATTGGCAGCAACGCAAAAATAGTGAAGCTTTGAGTATCCAAATGGTCCTTTGTGTGAAGGGTCAAAGTAGAGAAGGTGGTCTTTACGACGACACAGTGTTTACCATTGTGGCGTCCGTCGTGTATCGTTTTCCACCCCGAGGCCAACGCAAAGACGATAGCCGGCTTGATTTTTTTGACATAGGGCTCATCAGAATACCTTCGTATATTGAGGAGATTCTATGGAACAATGCTTTATGATTCATCCAGACGGTAGTGATAGGTCGTTGGATAATCCAAAATAGCTGAAAAAATATAGTAGTTCCACTGCCGTATGATTCTTTTTATATTTTTACAATTATGTGTACTCTTTATGGTTAATATATTTTTATTATTCTATTTCATCAGTCTTTTCATAGTATTAGATATTTTGTTAGATTGTATAGAAAATAATTTAATATGGATACCTTAAAAGTAATAGCTCTTTTCTTTGAAAATATTGACTGTATCTTTAAATTTAGTATAGTAAATTCTTTTCTTCAGACTACAATTGGATCTGGCAAAATTTTTTTGAAAGTTTATTTAAGTTGTTCTTTGTACTATAGGCATAATTTTTGCAAAAAGTTACAGGATTTTAACGGTATAATTGTCATTCACTGTGAAACGATACAGTCTATGTTTCATATGTTTAAATATACAATTTCATATTTGGTTTTGTGAGAATTATTCTTTGGCTGAAAATTAATTAAATATGTTGAGGCAAGGCACGCAGGGTCAAAAGCTTGAAACCGAGTTTGCGGGTATCGGTTCCCTGGCCACACTCAGCAGGAGAAACAAGAGGAGACTTACTTTCTAGTTCGACATGTAGCAGGCCGTGTTCATCCGCGAGGTTTGCAGGGATGAGGCAGCCCAGAGTCTTCGCGCCGCATAGAGACTCCCGTAGCAGTTCGTGCCCATTGACTTTAACGCAGATCTCCTTGCTGTCGGTTTTGCCAAGATACGGCTGGAGATCCAGCTCTAGGCGGATATCCTTCTCCCCGGAACGCAGGAAGAATCCGCTCCGGTCATTTGCTGTCCATGTGCCGTTGCTTTCCGGACGGTGCCAGCCTGTATCGGAATCTGGCATAGCGGGAAAGAAGGGCGACACCACGCATCCGGCTTCACCAACTATAGGCAGCGGCAAGGCACGCAGGGCCAAAAGCTTGAAACCGAGTTTGCGGGTATCGGTTCCCTGGCCACACTCAGCAGGAGAAACAAGAGGTTCCTCACTTTTTAGTTCCACACACAGTAGACCGCTTTCATCTGCAAGGTCTATCGGAATAAAGCAACTCAGAGACTTTGAACCGCGCAGCGACTCTCGAATCAGTTCGTGTCCATTAACCTTGACAAGGATCGTCCGACTGCCCGCATTACCAAGATATGGCTGAAGATCTAGCTCTAGACGAGTATCTCCACTCCCATCGCGTAGGAAAAAAACACTTCGGGTAGCTGCCGTCCATATACCGTCGTTTTCTGGCTGGTGCCAACCTTCGAGAGGCAACATATCTGGCGTAAGGGTAAAGGGAACTCGATAGGTTGGGTGGAAAGATCTAGGCTTCGGCGATGCCGAAAGCTTTAGAAGTCGGATCGTATGTAAAATAAATCCGGGCAGCGAGTCAATCTGCAGAAAATTTGGTGGAAACGCCGTATCCGCCTTAATAGATAGAGTACTTACATGCCAGTTCCCGGCAGGAAGTATGTATCCGGAGCGCGGACGTACAGCTGGCAACACAAGGGTACAGTGAGCTACATCTACGCTGGAATATATAATGAGTATTCGGTATGCTCCTGCAGGTAGTGAAAATGATGGTCCACATATAGTTGTACCGGCTGTTGAAGTATTCATAGTGCTTAAATTTCTGGTAAACTCATTTGGATCTATGTCATATTCATTAGCGGATAGTCGTAAACAACCCGGTATGCTTATGAGGGCGGCATCCATTGCAGAAAGTTTTTCCTGCGGCTTCAGACTTAGGCTATCCGCAATAAAAGTGCTTCCTTCAGGTAGATCGATAATTATGTTAAGTAATTTGGGGACAGGATGGATGAGAAAATCCAATGAAAGGATTTCGTTACTGCCATTTTTCAGGCAACCGTTTGCAACCATATCGGTTCCGGTTATGAGGCTGTAGTGTACAGGTCTAACCGTCTCCCAAAGAGAATATCGTATGACTAACGTGTAACTTCCGGGAGCGAGGTACATATCCGGTGTAGAAAAAACGGCGGTGGGCTCTCCCGAAAGATGTACATATCGGTCCGATGTAAGTTGCCGTTTGTTTTCACGGCATTGGCGAAAGGAAATCGAGATGGATTCGCTGGAAACCTGAGTTGTTTTTCTCTGTCTAACTGGTGGGGACACATGGTTTTCTGTAGGGGGTTTCCTGTTTATAACTTTATGGTATATTTCAAAAAGTTGTTGTGCAGCTTGGGGCCATGTATATTTTGCACGGATAAAAGCCGGAAGGTTCATCGGTCGGGGTGACGCTAAGGCACTTAACACGGCATGACGTATGCTTGCAGGATCGGATGGTGTCAAGTAGTGGGCATATTGTCCGAAATACTCTCTAGTACTTCCCACTTCGGTCACCGCAAGTGATGTACCTGCTGCTGCTGCTTCGAGTGCGGCGAGACCTGGTGTTTCCAATATGGATGGCAAAACAAAAGCATCCGCTGCGGCGTAGGCGGAGCGTTGTAATAGGCTTCCGTGCTCAAGTTTGCCGATATTTCGGACAAATCCCAACCCTGCCGCCATGCAGCGGGCGGCATACTCCCTGTCTCGGCTCTGGCCTGCTAGCACGATCTGCACACCAGTGCCTGCCAGAGCTGCAATAAGTCCCAATTGGTTTTTGCGTGGTTCGATATTGCCCATGCACAGAACAAAAGTCCCCTCAATTCCGAAATGGGTTCGAAACATTTCGGGCGACACAGATTCAAAAAAGATATCATCTACCCCATTGACGACGGGGCAAAACAATGAATCCGGCAGTTGAAACAACGCGGCAAGCTGTTCAGATTCCACCTGTGAGTTTGGAAGTATAAGATCGCTTAGTCGATAGAGCTCAGCAATTGCACCGAGATCATATTTTTCCTTGGCATCCGGCCAAAAGATGGATGAGGTGACAAGCGGTAAACCACGTACGTTTTTTGCATAGGCACAAAAGCTCCGTGTTGACCCCATGCTTGAAAAATGATGAACAATATCCACTTGATCAAACTGTGGATGCCACGGATTATACCTCAACACCCTGATACCCAGCTTGGTTAAGTATTCCTCATATTTCAAAAGTTGTATCTCACCCCCTCCGGGGCAGTCAAAAGCACAGGGCCATGTATGAAACAAGACCGTGAGTGTTTTTCTGGCGTCGCACCTCAACATGGATGCAACTGAAGGGAATGTGTCATCGGGTATCCATTCCGTTTTCTGTTTTTCTGTGGGCTGTACAGCTGTATGTTCAAGAGCATTAAGGCAAAGTCGTGCCGATAGGTCCCATGAAAATTTGTCTGACTGCCGTGCCGCATTGACACATAGTTGCTGCCGAAACTCTTCGTCCGTTAGTGCCCGCAATATTTTTTCCTGAATGGATGCCACATCCTGCGGATCAAAAAGTGCTTCCCTCATGCCGGCTACTTCAGGAATGGATGTCGTATTGGAGGCAATAACTGGAGCCCCACAGCGCATAGCCTCCAGTACGGGCAACCCAAAACCTTCTTCCATAGAAGGAAAAATAAAGAGATCACAGAGATTGTATAATAGGACAAGATCTTCATCGCTCACATAACCTAGCGTCGAAATCTCTTTGAGAGTACAATATTTCTCGGGAATATCTCTAGCTGTCTTTCCTCTAACAATGACAAGTGGGAAGTTTTCCCTGATTTTTGAAGGCAATCGGCAAAATGCTTCAAGCAAATTTACAATATTTTTTCTTTCGTCTAGTCCCCCTGCGTAAAGTATAAAACGTTTGGGGATACTGAGACGGACGCATAAACTGCGCCGTTTTTCAGAAGATAACATCGTTAATTTTTTGAAAAACGGTTCAACATCACAACCGATTACAGTAATCGTCTTTTCTGGAAATAAAATTTCTGCCTGCTTTGAGGTAAACTCCGATATTCCTAACAAAAGATTTGCATCTTTAACCATATGAAAATATTTATTGTATAACTTTTCAGATAGCGAATTTTTGGGGGAAAGATATTGTTCTTGATGAAGATATGGCAAAAAATCATACAAAACAATGGCCACTGGGCAAATCTTTTTCAGAGAAGCAATTTCAAATGAAAACGTCTCAAGATATTCACTCAGTAAGGCGCTTGCAAGAATAACATCCGGTTTTATACTAGAAAACAAATTCATTTGTGAAGTAAGCGCCTGTTGTTGATTTACTTCCCATTTTTTGTGATCAGGATGCAATGAAACGGTACCGTTCCACAATTGAATGTTATCTTTCGGTAATATATTTCCAAATATGGATCGGATTTCATCAGCACTTTCTTGGAGAGCAGCATTGCCTGTCAGTATAATATCGTGTCCAGTTTTGTTCCGAATCATTCCGCGCACGAGACCAAGAATATATCGACCTACACCTCGAAAGCGCGAGCCTGTCTGTAGTCCTTGCACATCAATTGCTATTTTCATTACTCATTCCCCAAGATAAAAAAAGTAAATCCCATACTCGTGAAGCGCGTAAAAAAGATTTGTAGCCGGAATAAGCTTTCCTCGACAACCATTCTTGAAGAACGCCTCTCTAATTGTGTAAAGTATAGTGAAAGCGTCACCTTTGGGCGCGAGAAGTGATGGTCAGCGAAACAAATCCTATTCCCAACAGCCTTGCATCATTATTCATTCCAATATCTCGGGGCCGCGTTGGATGTGGAGGGATAAACTCAATGACATTGGCGCATTCGCCGTCTAGGGACACGGACAGATGAATTGTTGAACGTCCCTTAGGGAAATGGATACTTCTGCTTGTGCTTCCAATATTAACGATAATACCTTCGTTCGTGTTTGGCCCGAAAGGTTGTGCTTCCACATCTAGAGTAAACCGATCGGGAAGCTGCTGACGGAAGACCACACGAACGGAATCATGCATCTTGGCGTCAGACCAGCGTCCCCATGTCTCTATATGAGAAAGTCCTTCACATTTTTGGATAAAGTCCGGCAAATCCCTCCTCGTGAAGTCGATACGTTTTTCCGTGGATATATCATATTCCCAAGAAGGGCACATAGCGGCATCAAGGGCTTCGTCCTCTTGCCTTATTCGAACGAGTAAAGGCAATCCTCCAAAATGATTATTATATTTTTCGATAATATTACGAAAAATAATATCGTTCTCATTTTGCAGAACATTGATTGCATTCAAGGTCTCTTCCTGCGTGTTGGCAATAAACGCTAATTTGGCCTCGTTTGCGATCTGGACTACAGGAACATTGGCTGCCGTTTCCATAACTTTCAGCCACAGATCGTCGTTAAATAGTGCCAGTTGTTTGATGTCCGCCACATTGAATGCCTCTTGAGGGAGGCAATGCGGCGGATAGAGAACGCCCATGACACCAGTAGCACACAGATCCATACGAGGTGAATCAACATATTCCTTGCTTTCCCAACCCCAGTTCCGATAAGGCATGACATTTCCATCTGCATCAAATAAAATTCTATGTGAGCGGAAGCAGGATACAGCTTGGGGGAAGCGCTTATATGAGGCGTACAGTTTTTCAACAACATCTTCTCCATACTGAATGTCGTCGTCCACTGTAACAATAATGTCGTCTGGAAATTCCCGCATTGCATAATAGTATTTTGTATGCGCCTTGAGGTTGGAACGCCAGAAAATTTCCAGTCCCTTCCGCTGGAGCGCAAGTAATTCATCGGGAAGCTCCCTTTCTCGCTGCGGGAATTGTTCTGGAGCAAGCCAGAGGATATACCTGTCTGGGCGCATGGTCTGACGGAAAAGAGGCTCAAACACCTGTGCAAGTGTTTTGATCCGAGTCGGGTAAGACGTCATTGATAAAATAATGCGGCGCTTGGCGCAGGAAGTATCCCAAAGTATGTCCTCGACTGAAATCTCAGCCATACCGTCCTCCCCTATCTTCCTTGTTCCGATAAGAGTATCAAATAGATAAATTTTAGTGGTGCTGCCTTGGCAGATTTTTTTTAATGGCCCCTTTTCAAGAATGATTTTTCCATGATTCAAGGGCGTTTGATTTGATGTATTATCAATTAAATCCAACGGCAGATCTGAGCATGGAGAATTTTGCCAATATTCTCGCCACTCTTTGGCCATATAGGTATTGATATACTTCCATGGCTTTTTCTTGTTAGTAAGGTGGTGAATAACAGCAGATTGTTCTATCTGCTCGTAGGAACGATATGTCCAGTTATAATAGTCATTTATTTTTTCTAGGCTTAATTCTAAATCTCTTATGTTTGACATCATAAGATTATATTTTCCATCAATGTATAAAACATTTTCAGAAAACATTTCATTAAATATATGTTGATCCATAAAGCTGCTTCTTTTTTTCTTTTTTAATTCAAATAATCTTGTACTCAAGTTTTCTTCGCGCATCTTTTTTAAGTTCAGCAACATAACCCCAGAGTTAAAGTAGTTCTGAATCCCAAGAGATTTTTCATTATGCTCAACAAGAACAGCAATAATATCTGATACAACAGCAGCATAATAATTTTTAAGAGAAATAGAATAAAGAGGTGCTAAATTACCCCGAACTAGAATGTCTCCATCAAGGTAAAGCACTTTATCACATTGCGAAAGAATATTGGGAATATCAAATTTTAATAGTGCCGTTGAAGTGACATGTAAATCCTGTGTGTTAAACTCTTTTCCTGGATTTTCTTTTTGAATGATATAAATACGTACAGTCTTTGTTTCTAGGCTTGCAAGCCTGTTCAACATTCCGTCATCAACTTCACAAACAATAATATATACATGTATAGTGTCATATATACTTTTTGTTTCAATTATAGATTGAATGGCTACACATGTTGTGATAACATAATTGTTATCTGTAATAAATACTATAGATATAGTTTTTCCATTGTAATATAATGATTTTTCTATTGTTTCACAAAGATGTTTTCCGTAAATATTCCAGGAAAAACTTTCTGAACGCTTAATCCCCATACTCTTTTTTTGATTCCGTAGTGCTGCATTGGAATAATAAAGTTTGTATGCTTCTGTAATCTCTTTGTCTGAGCGGGGATCAACACTTAACCCCGCTGATCCGGTAACTTCGGGCATGGATGTAACGTTACTTGCAACAATGGGACAACCACATTTCATTGCTTCAAGTATAGGCAATCCAAAACCTTCATAAACACTGAGATAGATGCCAAAAAGTGCCCCAGAGTATAAAGGAGCAAGGTCCTCATCTTCCGCATATCCAGCAAGCAGAATTTTATCTTTATATTTCCCATAGTGCGTTATATTGGTTGTGAGTAGTTCGCGGAAATTGTCCATATTTCCACCGACTAAGAGAAATACGATGTCATTGGCTCCTGTTTCCTCCAGAAAGCGGATAAAACACCTGACGGCAGCCAGTAAATTTTTTCGGGGGCCAAGAGTGCAGACGCTGAGCACATACTTTTGATCCGCTTTTACTCCATACTTGGTTCGTATCTGTTGTATACGTTGAAGATCATTGCAAACATAAAAAAGATCTGAGGCCGCTAACGGAATGACTGTCATTTTTTCGGGATCAATCTTCGGTGCAAGGCGAAGAAATTCTTTTTTTGTAAACTCAGAAATGCAAATATAAAAATCATTTGCTGATATATTTTGTAATAAATTACTTACAAAAGGACTAACATGTGTTTCCGAACTTTCTAAGACCATAGATGCGACATCGTAAAGAATTACCCATTTTTTTATATGTTTCAACTTTTCAATTTCAGGAACTGGAGGATCCGCAGGCGAAAAGAAGATATCAATATCGCCGTAGCGAATCACTGCAGAATCATTTTGATCGCGTGTACGTATCTCAATCTCTGGATAACCAAGTATGCTAAGTGCATGGCGTACATCTACCACTTTATCTTCTTCGATATAGATAACTATGCTATATTTTTTTGAAATGTAAAGTTGTTCTAAAGAGTTTTTGGCAACGACATAAATACCAGAACGATTATGGTCATTTGTCAATTCATTACAGAGAAGTTTTCCATCAAAAAGAACTTTTGGAATATGAGTCCTTTTTTTGAGGCGCTTGGCTGCTGTACCCATATAATTTACTGCTTCTGAAAGTACTTGCAAAAAATGTTTACTTGTATCTTTATATGAAAGTTCTCTGAGACGTTTGCGTTGGGACTCAATAACTTTATTTTTGTATTGTGGATCTGTAATAAGCGTTTCAATAGTGTCACAGACAACACTCGGTTCCTTATTCTGAATAAGAACTCCACTTTCTGCTAACGTTCCATGAATTGCTGCGGCGTCATAGGCAATAACTGGAATATCAAATGACATAGCCTCGACAAGCGGAACACAGAAACCTTCATGCTCGCTCAGACATAGAAAAACATCTGCAACTGTATAGTAAGCCGCAAGAGCGTTTGCTGAACATTTTCCTGTAAAAATAACATCTTCAAGCTGATTATCCAAAATATATCGTTTCAGCACATCAACGTATGAAGGCATCCGTATATCGTTACCGACAAGGAGTAGTCGAGATTTTTTATTTCTTTTTTTGTAATCGCAAAATATTTTTAAAAGATCTTCAATTTTTTTGTTTGGAACAAGACGACCAACAAAAAGTATATTTATATATTTGTCACTATATAAATCAATAATATTATTATCTGGCACCGCGTCATTTTCATATTTTTTTACGATAGGAGAAACTTTTATAGGTATATCATATCCAAGACTATGTAGTATTTCTTTGTTGAAAGTAGAAACTGTAATACAATAATCAAATTTATCACGCATAAATAAAGTTTGTTCATAGCCATTTTGGCATGATATAGCATCTCTTTCACTGAAATTTTGAAAAAAATGCGGAGGAGTTATGTTGTGAAAAATCATTATTTTTTTGCAGGTATACTGACAGACCTGATAATTGAGTTCTGTTTCTGTACAATGATGATACAAAATGATATCTTCATTATTTAATTTTTTTATTTCATTATATGAATAGACAGAGATGTTAGTTTGATTTAGTTCAGGGTGAAGTAGGTAAATGTCTGTAGTATAACCATTTTTTTTGAGTAGCTCATTGATTTCAACTATATAATCACTGATAGCGTCTCCTGTAGACAATGCCGTATAGAGCTGTACAATTTTCATATCTTCCCCTCATCTTAAAAATATAATTAGCAAATTCAAAATCAGAAATTATTACTATTTGTTAAGTGCAATTTATCTATCAACATTTCAGTACTTTCCTTCCATGTGAGTACCTTCATATCTTTGGTTGTAGGAACACGGTGTTCAGCATACAGTATAAACCAATTTTGAAGAGCATCTACAAGATCTGTTGGTTTTGTTCCTTCAAAATAATAAGCATACTTGTCTGCTATTTCTTTGAATACAGGAATATTCCGTAAAATAAGAGGAACACCATGACTAGCAGCTTCAACCACTGGCAATCCAAATCCTTCTCCTTCAGAAGGCATTAACAGTACGGTTACGGTTTGATAAAGTTTGACCAGTTCAGCATCACTTATATCTTTCAACCAAAAAAGATGCCTATTTTTTTCTGGATGTGTATCTAAATAAGAACAAAAATCCTGCATCCCCCAGCCTGAGTTGCCGACAAAGACCAGATTTACAGAGTAGTTTTTTTCCCAGAGCAGTTCAAATGCTTTCAGGGTTTGTCTATGCCCCTTTCGTGGTTCCAGAGTACTGACGACCAAAACTGTAGGTTGATCTTCTAATTTTTTGAGAATCATGATAAATTCTGTGCTGAACTCTCGTTGTGTACAGGTGTCAATATTGCTTCCAAGATGGATCCACTGGATATCAAAAGTATCCTTTGTATTCTGTTGTTGTGAAAACCACGTAGTAAAAGAGGTAGCAGTATGTTTTGAAATACATAATACACCATCATAATTGATAATAGTTTTAAGCCATTCTGTGAAATACTTTTGGTGATCATTCATCGATGGAGTTATAAGGCCAAGTATTTTTTTGTCATAAAGTGGTTTTTCATAAAAAAAATATGGATTTGTAAATGGAAGAAGATCATAAACCATAGAGTAAATTTTTACTCCTGTACTATACATGGTATCAATATATTGCTTTTGCTCGGCTAATCTTTCTCGTGGCGCATCAAGCGAGGTTAAAAAAATATCACCATCTTTATAAAAGATAGGTTCATCTTTTGCTGTAATAGAAGGGCAATCTAATTTTTCTCGTAGAAAACGATTAGCGTGCCAATAACCAAGACGATTTGGATAAGAATAAACAGGGCAAATTTTGTATTCTATGGAAGTGTTTTTTAGAAGTTCTCGTAGAAAACCTTTGGCGACTCTCGGAATTCCAGAGCGAATATCCGAAAAAGCCAACCTACTGATATCAAGGAAAAAAGATTTATCATTCATAAGGAGTGATGGTTAAATTATATATGGTTACGACTTAAAAAATAAAAAAGTTTTTTATGCTAATTGGCTGTTTCTGTATAAATCTGGATGACAAAGAGAAAAATATTCGACTTTCCAATTCAATGGGGCTACTTGAACCAGTTTAGTCAGTGAACCATGATGAGGAATGAATGCCGGGAAGTTATTCATCCCCATTTGGGTTACATACTGAAGAATACAGCTGATCGGTCCCACATGACTTATTGCAAGAATTTTTGCATTTTCAGGAGTGGACGCTACTGTTTCCTCAAACCAAGCAACAGCACGCTCATAAACTTCACGATGACACTCACCAGAGGGAAAAGCCTGTTCCATATCTATAGGAAAACGAAATTTTGGATAGGCTGCACTAAACTCAGAAAAGGTCATTTGTGCAGCGAGCCCCGCATCAGTCTCACCAAGTCTAGGATCAACCTTAAAGACCTTACCGGGGAGGACAAGAGTAGCAGTTTCCCTAGCACGCTTCCAATGACTGACATAATAGCAGTTAAATTGGAGATCATATAAATCTAATAGATTAGCTGTAACTTTAGCTTGTGCTATTCCTTTTTCTGTTAGAGGATCATCTGGAGTACCGTTGACGAGGTGTCGTTCGTTGGCCACAGAATGACAGTGACGAAACAAATAAACTTCCTTTCCCTTATTGAAATTTTTTATATCGCGTATAGAAGGTGGAACATCTTCTACTGAATTATTCTTTATTACATTAATTTTTGGACTAAATGAGGAACGATAATCTTTGACGATATCTACAGCAGGGCCAATTGTTTTAATTTTTTTGTTTTCTATCCATATCGCCGTGTCGCAAAATTTTGCAACACTCCCCAATGAATGTGAAACCAATATCATAGTTATATTAGGATCTGAACGAAATTCTTCAAATTTTGCTTCGCATTTGTGCTGAAAAGCTTCATCTCCGACGGCAAGGATTTCGTCTAATAATAAAATTTCCGGTTTAAGGATAGATACGACGGAAAATCCCAGTTTGGCGTACATTCCTGAAGAGTAGGTGCGTACAGGCTGATCAAGAAAATCTTGGATTCCCGAAAATTCAATAATTCTGTCTTGATATTCAAGAACTTCCTTGCGTGTCATACCGAGCAACACACCGTTGAGCATGATGTTATCCCGGCCGCTGAGCTCAGGATGAAAACCGGCCCCCAATTGTAGAAGAGGAGATATGCGTCCGTTGATCTGAACGGTCCCCAAATCCGGCGATAGCACGCCAGCAATTAAGCCCAGTGTAGTGGATTTTCCAGCTCCATTGCGGCCTATGATACCAAACTTATTTCCTTTGGGGATTTCAAAGCTGATATCTTCAAGTGCTGTACGACGTTGTCTCAATTCACGCAACGCCTGTGGTAGATTGAACAAAAAACTTTTGATGCCACCAGTGACATGGCGATAGGACGGGTAACTTTTCCATACGTTGGAAAACTTGATGGCAGGCTGATTCATGGCTACATCACCTCGGCAAATCTGCGGTGTAAGGAACTATATGCATATTTGCCGACCAGAAGGAAAAGGCAGGCATAGCCGGTTGCGGGTAGTATCCAGCTTAGATGAAGCTGGTTATCCAGAAGCAAAGACCGCCAGCAGATAAACAACGGCGCTACTGGATTACATCTAAAATACCAAGTATATTGTTCTGGAACTCTGGAAAGAAGATACATGATGGGAGTAGCAAAAAAGGTTACCTGCATTATGATGGCAACCAAATTCCCGATATCTTTAAAAAAAAGATTGACAGACCCAAAGAGCAATTCCAACCCGTATATAGAAAGCAACGTTAGACCCGTCAAAAGAGGAAAACCCCACAGCCATATCCATCCAGGTTGGAGTCCGTCATACAACATACAACCTAGATAAATAGGCATAGCCATAAAAAAGTGAACCATGTTCTGGAGATTCAATACTAAAGGGATAGCTTGTCGAGGAAAAGCCACTTTTTTCACTAGTGTAGGATTTGCAAGAAAGACAAAAGGACCCTGGTTAACACTGTTGCAAAACCATTGCCACGGAAAAAGTGCTGCCAGTAGAGCTAAAAAATAATGGGGGGTATTGATATGCAAAAAAATACTGAAGACAAGATAAAAGACAAGCGCTTGGGAAAGAGGATTTAGTAGGGACCATACAAATCCCAATGCGCTTCCCTTGTAGCGGACAGTCAATTCCTTGTGTAATAGGACAAGCATAAGATCCCGATGCCATATCCACTTCTGGGGAATATTCATGTTGTTATCCTGACAAGGTAGGAAAATTTACCGCGGATGCCTATGAAGACTAGCTCCTTGGCATCAATACGTCGAGCCGGCACGGAGGGGAATTCCCGCCGAACAGCGAGCGATATGGAATCCCATGATTCCGGAGGCGTGACTAGACGGAACTCCAGTGCCTCTCCTTCGGGAGTAACAGCAACTTGAAAGTCCGTGATATTTCCACAACGGTCGAAAATATCCTGTATGAAATGCGTAGGATAATTTTTACCGTTAATTTTTACAACATCATGGGTACGTCCGGTGAGCTGGGTTATCCACCATCCGTCCTGTCGTTCTTCCAATGTTCCTAAATCTCCCATACGATACCGGATAAGTGGCATACAAGGATTGCGTAACGCGGTGAAAACAAGTTCGCCTATTCCTTTTTCCCTATAGGGGAGCAATTCCGGCCAGACTAATGAATCCGAGACCATCAGTTCGCCTTTTGGCCCGGTTGCTCGTTCTTGTGCCATTACACCGAATTCACAGGCCCCATAACGGTTAGAGACTCGTACTCCGAACACTTCTTCAATAAGTGCTCGTTGGCTCTGAGTAAGCATTTCTCCTGTGGAAATGAAGAGTGAGAATAGATCCTTCCCCGTTTTCCCTTGACTTTTTAGGTAGCGGGCCAATGCGAACATGGAGGAGGGATGACCTTGTACTACATTTGCATGTGCTGTATGCAGATCGGAGAGGAGTTGTTCCTGTGAGGCGTCATCAAAACCTCCTGTGTAAATATTATATCGGTTGAGAACTAGACACTTACGAGCTTCATTTTTCAAGCTCTGTGGTGAAAGAGGGGTAGTGAACTGAGTAGAAAGATGGGCTTCTCTGTTCCAGCGATATTTTCCCCCCCATTCGAGCATCAAGATGTTCTGGGCTGCGGTCCAGTCTAGTGATTCTTGATCGTAGCGAATAATGGCTGCAGGTCCCGTGGAACTGCCAGTTTTTTGTTCTCGGATGATCCGTGATATATATTTTTCACTTACTAGTCGGATCCCTTGTTCGCGCAGAATTTCTTTTGTTAAATATGGAATATCATTTATATATCGAATATCATTTGAAATTTTTTCAGGATTAAATCCGATAGCTCGGAACATATCACGATAGTAAGGCACATCCGAACCTGCTGCTTTCAATGTAGACGCTAGACGTTCCAGAGTGGCAGCCCGGCGCACGGAGAAAGGAAGCTTTGCCTCCTGTCGAAGAATTCGCAGTTTCGGTAGAATCTGCCGCTTGATTTTGTGTTCGGCATAGGGGTAGAGAATTTGTGAGGTGAAGAGTCCCCATATGTTATATAAGAAAGAGTACATAGTTCCTCAGAATATTATAGATATAACAGCTAGTTGAGCAGTTGTAATAAATACGTTCATAAATGAATTCTACTTTAGTATGTTTAAAAATAGAGCTGTACTTTTAAACTGTGCTGTTTTTTATCACAAGCAAGTTCAAACGCATCTAGGATATACTCAAAAGGAATTTCATGTGTAATCAGGCTGTGCATAATTTCTTTATTGTGTAATATCAAATCAATAGCAATAGTGTAGTCATGAACGCCATTAATTACACCATAACAATTTGAACTTTGAATGCAGAGTTCTCGGCGAAGAACGGTATCCATGTCAATTCCCGTCAGCCCAGGATAAAAACTGCCGAGGATACCAACAGTACCACCGCAACGTGTTAACTGACATGCCATAATCTCGCCTAACAGCATCAATACAGAAATCAAAATTTGTTTTAGTAATAATTTTGGTCATATTTTCCCGTTTTACTTCAATGTTAGTAGGGAAAATATCGGTAGCGCCAAAGTGGTTGGCCATAGTAATCTGTACAGGGTACTTGGCTATAACATATATATGTTCACATCCCGCATGGCGGACTGCCGCCAATGCGCATAGACCAATAGGTCCCGCACCAATGATCAATCCTGTCATACCGGAATGGATATGCATACGTCGTACAGCATGTACTGCTACTATGGCACCGGCTCGACAAGGGCTCCCAAGGCATAGTTCAAGCCCTCCGGGAGAGGGAATACCCCTTCTTCTTTTACCAGGAGATATTCAGCGAACTCTCCAGAGTCTGGAAGTACTCGCGACAAGCAGTGCCTTGGCATTCCTTGCCGACAATAAAAACAGGTTCCGCAAGCCGAACCAAGGACTATATCTACAGCAATACGCTGCCTTAACTCTAGTATAGAATTTTTTTCTGTAGCGATGACAATACCACTGACCTCATAGCCATATGGCATTGCAACTCTTCTATTCACGGATTTAAAGTTTTTAATATCAGTTCCGCAGATACCTGATCTGATAACCTTGATAACTGCTATATCTGGGCGAGGCTCTAGTCTCGGTAATGTTGTTGTTTCTATGTGGCGTATTTTACTCAGCAGAGCTACGTGTATATTTTCTGATACTGTACACTGTTCTTTCTCTTCAGGGTATTTTTCCTGAGATGGGTAACTTGCTCTAAATGAAGAGCCGCATCGTCCTTTAGAAAAAAAAGGACTGTTATTTTTTCCAAAATCAGGTTCATAAGTGGCAGTTAATGTTTCTCTAGCAAAAAAATGGATTTTTCCATTACGGTGTTGACTTTCTTTTGAAAGCAAAAAAGTACGTATTATGTCGAAAATCGAATATTCTGAAGCAAGATGTTGCTGAATGACATTTTCCCATTCAGGCTCACGCCCCCAAAAAAAACGATAGGCATTGTAAATATTTTCTACATCAATTTTATGTTTTCGAGTTTCCATAGACTTTCTACCTGTCTAGCAAAAAACGTTCGATTTGATCGGTTATGCGTTTGGCGGCATATCCATCACCAAAGGGGTTCGGGGTGTTGATATGTACGGACTGTTTGGGGCATAATAGCGGTTCGGCTGCTGCACGGATGGTAATGGCATTAGAGCCAATCAGGTGGCAGAATCCTGCATCTACAGCTTCGGGGCGTTCGGTGACCTCGCGTAGTACAAGAACCTGTTTTCCAAATGAGGGAGCTTCTTCTTGAATGCCTCCCGAATCGCTGAGTACGAAATGACAGCGATCAAGCAGAAAAACAAAGACGGGATAGTCCAGCGGTGCAGTAAGCAAAATATTGGATATACCGCCAAGCCTCACCGTCACTATATCTTTAATGCGCGGATTAAGGTGTACAGGCCAGACAAAGGCTATATGGGGAAAATCACGAGCCATGCCCTCTACTGCGTCGCAGATGGCATTAAGTCCTTCGGTGGAAAGTTCGCGCCGATGCACGGTAATGAGGACAAGGGGTTGACCTTTATACATCACCTTAGCCAATCCGTCTGGTAAGGCTGGAGGCGTTTCACGTACCCGTTCACGCATGAGGCGCAGGGCATCCACGACCGTATTCCCTGTGACGAAGACCCGTTCCTTCGCTACCCCTTCCGTGTAAAGATTCTGTGCGGCTCCTTCCGTAGGGGCGAAATGCAGGGTTGTGGCGAGACTCACCACATGGCGGTTGAATTCCTCTGGAAAGGGGTTTTTCAGATCATGGCTACGCAGTCCCGCTTCCACATGCCCTACTGGAATATTGCGGTAAAAGGCACAGGTAGCGGCGACCAGCACTGTGGTGGTGTCGCCTTGCACCAGCAAAAAATCGGGCCTGTGTGTTTCGAGCTCAGCGTCAATAGCGGCGAACAGGCGCGCACTCAGCCCCGCAAGGGTCTGGGCGCTCGTCATGGTATGCATATCTATGTCGGGCTGAAGGTCGAAAGCCTGCCATACCTGCCGAAGCATTTCTTCATGCTGCCCAGTGGAACAGAGCACCGGACGCAGGCTTTGCGAACGACGCAACGCCAGCAACACTGGGGCTAACTTGATAGCTTCGGGACGCGTGCCTGCAATGAGCAATACCTGATGCATGGACGCTCCTAAAGGGTGACGGTTTCGCCCCGGAAACGGTACTCGGGCCGGAATAGAGTCGCTTTGTTCACGCCGTGCACGACAATCCGTCCGGCTGCATTCGTTTCGAGTCTGATGCGCATGAGACTCTGCAAGAAATCGAAGCACTGCTGTTGTCCCCAGAACCACACATCAGAACGGGCGCGAATCGCCTCCACAAGTTTTCTGTGTGCGTCAAGACGCTGCAGTTTGTTGGCCCAACCGTATTGGTAACGTTCAGAAAAAGGATGATCGAGATAACCGAAAATGCCGCGCGCCGCGCGCTGGATGTCCAACGCGCTCACATACACATCCACAGATTCCTTTTGCTGCGAATAACAATCGCCGTGTAGCATAGACTGCTGACTGATAGTCACGAGTTTTTCAGTAAACGGCGCAATACCAGAACGACCGAGTAGGTACTCAGGATCATTATGAATAATTCCGGAAACGATGCCGGTAAACCCTGCTGCCTCCACACCCTGCATGGCGCACGGTGGGTTGGTGTGGAAGGGCGAAACAGCCAGACCCGGTACAGGTACTTCGGGAAGATTGGCACGAAACCATTGTCGTGAGTTTTCCCCTTCGGTTTGGGCCGATTCAAAGGAGCCGCCCCAGTTGAATGGGTGGGTGTGGCTGTGGGAAAGCAGCGTGCCACCAGCGGCATTCACGTCACGCAACAGAGCCAGATGTTCCGGTGTCATGGGCAGACAAGTCTTGATAGCCATGCTGAAGGGCAGGTTTTCTGCATGGTACCACTCGAAAACGTCACGGGCCGAACTGATATCCTCGTCGCAGTCGAGACGCATGGTTGCAAGGGCTGTGCAGCCTGCAGGCGTCCCACATAAGCAGGGCAGACAAGGCAGCTCATCCGCTCTCCAGTCACTAATGAAACGTTCGATGATTGTCCATTCGCTGCTGTCCACCGGACCGACCGGACGGGCACACCATAGTACTGAACGACCGGGGATATCAAGAACTGTGAGATAGCTCCCGGCATAGATGGGAACGCTTCCTTCATATCGGATGGAAAACCCCGCGAGTTCTGTTGTGTCGTCACTGCCAGGGACAACGCCACCCCGTACGGCCCATATACCGCCATCAGTACGGATGCGCCCGAACCCGATGTTATTCCATTCCTCGGTGAAATCAAACCGAGTAAAAGGACGTTCGCGTAAAGGTGCAGCCACTGCTTCGCTCAGCGGATGGAAAGCATACACGACTCGTCCGGTACTTTCGGTATGATGTTCAGCTAACGTGCAGGAGGGACAGGTGTCCGTGCCGTCAAGCTGTGGTAAAGATGGATCACGGTGCAATCCGAAAAATGTAGTATCGGCGGGAGGTGCTCCGAACCAGATAAGTTTTTTTACGCCAGAAAGCCTAGAGAGAATACCTGATACCGCCTCGTTGCTCAGAATAACGGCAATACCATTTCTCAGAGTAACAAGGCCAGGTGATACGGCTTCAATGGCGGCAGGTGTCAGACTGTTTGCGAGTGAGCGGGCGATGAGGGTGGTCAGTTCCATATATTCAGGCCTTCTTGTATTGCACCGTCCAGCATCCAGTGCAGAGTCTCGCGCAGAGGACGGGGTTTTATATCCCCAATCTGTGCTTCGAGTCTCTGACGGGATCCCTGAAGCCGCTTGACATCATTGTATCGCACAAATGCTGGATTAATGCGAATTTCTGGGCAATATCCCGTCATTTCGCGCAGCATCTCCAAAATGTCATCAAGGGAATGCGCGGTTCCCGAACAGATATTGAAAGGCCCCCAGGGCGCACGAGTGACGGCCAGACGAGTGTAGGCCGCCACTACGTCGCGAACGTCGGAAAAGTCGCGACTGACATCAGTGTTGCCCATTTCGATGACTGCAGTATGAGCCGCGAAGTGACGTATCAATTTAGGGATAAGGAACTGCCCGGACTGCCCCCGTCCCGTATAGTTGAAAGGACGAACAATTGTCAGTGGAAGGCGTTTTTTCCAGAGCGCGGCCATATATTCCATGGCCAATTTGCTGACGGCGTAGTCATTCTGAGGAACGAGAGGAGTGTCCTCACTAAGAATTCCTTCCCGGCTTCCATACAGATTGGCTGTGCTGGCAAGAATGACCGCTTCCGGTGTGTGGATACCGGTGCAAAGCGCTTCCAGAAGATTACGCGTGGCCATGATATTGATCCGGTATAATTGTTCCGCAGTATCCCGAGTCACATGGCTCATGGCCGCGAGGTGAAATACGGCGTCTGGTCGGATGTCGCTGATTACAGTTTCAAGGCTGGGCAGATCCATCATATCCACGCGAAAATACCCACCCATTAGGAGTGCAGCCGGTTCCGGAGCTAGGCCTATCCCGGCGACATCATAGCCAGCACTCGTTAGCTCCTCTGCAAGGTAGACGCCGGTGAATCCGTCAACACCAGTGATCAGAGCTTTTTTCATGGCGTGTCCTCCCGTTGGTGTTTCAGGAGTTCCGGGTCAGATCTGATCTGACCATCATGGCACAGAGCTCTTCAAGGGTGGTCTGGGGTTCCCATCCGAGAATTTGACGTGCTTTGTCAGGACAGCCGATCAGTAGATCTACTTCTGAAGGGCGGTAAAATTCAGGGTTTACTTTGACTCGCACCTTACCCGTGCTACGGTCGATACCAATCTCTTCACAACCTAACCCCGCCCATTCAAGTTCCATATCGACAGCTTTAGCAGCCAGTTCAGCAAAGTCACGAATGCTCTGGGTGCGACCTGTTGCGAGAATGTAGGTATCCGGCGTATCCTGCTGAAGCATACGCCACATTCCCTCAACGTATTCTTTGGCATAACCCCAGTCGCGTTTGGCATCAAGGTTGCCGAGTTCCACATATTCCTGTTTACCGAGTGAAATTTTGGCAAAAGCATCGGAAATTTTCCGTGTGACAAATTCAATGCCACGCAGAGGAGATTCGTGGTTGAACAGGATACCGCTACACCCGAAGATGTCATAACTTTCACGGTAGTTGATAGTCAGCCAATGGGCATACAGCTTGGCAGCGCCGTAGGGGCTACGAGGGTAGAAGGGAGTCGTCTCCTTTTGAGGAATTTCCTGAACCTTACCGAACATTTCGGAGGTGCTGGCCTGATAGAAGCGAATGCGAGGGTTAACTGTACGGATGGCTTCAAGCAGGCGCAGAGCTCCTATTCCGGTGATCTGCCCCGTGGTTTCGGGTTGATCGAAAGAAACCCCCACAAAACTCTGAGCCGCTAAGTTATAGATCTCATCAGGCTGCGTTTTTTCCAGAATGCGGATACTGCTACCCAGATCGGTCAGATCATATTCAACAAGATGGAGACTGGGATTCCGGGAAATCCCCAATTCGTCGATACGCCAAAAATTAAGGGCGCTTGTCCTGCGGTAGGCACCGAATACAGTGTAGCCTTTCTCTAGAAGAAGTTCAGCGAGATATGCACCGTCCTGTCCGGTAATACCAGTAATCAAAGCGGTTTTCATCAGATGAATCCTTTTTAGTTTAACTTTCCTCTTTATGGGGAAATAGTGGTGACTGCTGTCAGCAAAGCCCAGAACATTCCATCCTGCTAGCCTTCTTTCTGGGAAAAATATAGGGGGGCGAGTGTAACATCAGCTGTTGGACATCCTAATGAGGATAACCATACCTCTACCAAGTTGAGGTTACAGCTTTGTTTTATGTTTAGCTGGCTTTTTCGGTGAGCCATTTCTTCAAGGCCTCCTCCATCCGACCGAAACGGGCGGCCCAGCAATGGCGACGGCAGGCGGAATCAATGAGCGAGGGATCGCGCCGTTCGCCGCGCAGAACCTGCTCCACAGCAATACAGAAGCCGTCGGCGTTTTCTGTGGGGAAGTAGAGTTCCTCGAATTCCTTCAGCGCGGGAAGTCTTGTAGAGACGACCTGAAGTCCGGCTGCAAGGTATTCGAAAAATTTCATGGGGAACATCGACTCCGTATAGGCGTTGAGTGTCGCGGGCAGTACGGCGGCATCTGCATAGCGCATGAACGCCGGGAGCGCGCTGTACGGTTTCGGGCCGAGAACATGTAGGTTCGGCATATCAGCAAGCTTCCGGCTGCCCGGCTGTCCCTCTCCCTGCGCTCCAATGATGACCCAGTGCACTTCGGGCAGACGATGGGCAACTTCTTCGATCAGCGCGAAGTCTACCTTGTATTCGCTCAGCGCACCGACAAAAAACAGACGCGGATGAGGAATATTCCGTATTTCCTCCGGTTCGGGGAGTTCACGCGCCGAAGCAGCTCGGAATAAGTCGTATTCGCAGACGTTGGGCTCATAGACCGTATTACGGAACAGCGGCTTCATGCGCTCCTGAAGGGCGGGGGAGGTAGTGAAGCAGATATCAGCCATCTTTGCCAGTGTGGCCTCGCCCTGCCTGATGGAATCTGCGTCAACGCGGGGTGAAGCCCCCAGATCGTCCACACAGTGATAGACAATGCCGCAGTGGGGCAATTCTTGGCACAACGGGGCCGTGAGCGGATTGTATGTCCAGATGAGAGGCTTCTTCATACCGAGAACACGCATATACCAGCGCAGAGTAAGCCACAGGATGGCGTCGTTGAGTTTTCTGACCCAAGCATACCGGTGCAATGGGAGAACCAGCGGTGAGGCGCGCCAGATATTGGGACGTGCACTACGAGGCCAGGGAAAAGCCTTTAAAAGACGCCGCCCCATGCGGAGCAGATCCTTTTTGTGCATGGTGGGCTGACGCAGGCCGAGAGAGTCGACATAGAGCACCCGCCAGCCGTGTTCGGCAAACTGTACGGCCATATGCTGCTTGTTAGTCCAGAAAGGATTGTCCCAGTCGGCTGAGGAAAGGATGACCACATCGCGATCAAAGGCAGTGTAGGATGTACTTTCCGGCCTTTCTGTGCCTTCAGCCCGGCCATAGTCATCAGAGAAGCGGACGATGTCGTCTTCTCCAAGATAAGCTCCGGACTGGATTTCAATGATGACGAGCGGCAGAGAACCGGGGTTCTTCAGTCGGTGTTTCGTTCCCGGAGGGATATAGGTGGACTGGTTTTCAATATAGATGCCCACGGAGTCACCGTTGGTGATTTCAGCCGTACCGCTGACTACCACCCAGTGTTCGGCCCGGTGATAGTGAAGCTGGAGAGATAGCCGTTCACCGGGGTTGACAGTTATTCGTTTGACCTGAAAACGTTCTCCCATGATAAGACTTTCATAGCTACCCCAAGGCCGGAATACGCGCGTATGCAGACGGCATTCGGAGCGGCCTGCTGCGTTGAGCTTCGCAACAATGTCCTTGACCTGCTGGAGCGAATCACGCGAAGCCACCAGTACGGCATCCTTCGTTTCGATGACGGCGAGATTCTTTACATCAAGCGCCGCCACTAGGCGGCTGGAGCTGTGCAGGTAACAATTTTGTGCACCCTGAACCAGAATGTCACCGGCATTGACGTTACCTTCAGCATCTTTGTCGCCAATCTGATAGAAAGACTCCCATGCCCCAAGGTCGCTCCAGCTCGTGCTCATAGGGCATACAGCCGCCTTGTCGGTGTGCTCCATCACAGCGTAGTCAACGGAGCGCGACGGGGAGGATATGAAAGCATCTCTATTCGGGAACACAGCGTTTTTTTCTATCTGGCGATTGTTCCATGCTTTTTTGACTGCGTCGGCAATGTCTTGTGCAAAGCGACGCAGTTCGTCGAGATAGATATCGGCGCGCATGAAAAAAATGCCACTATTCCAGTAATAACCACATTCCGCAAGCATGCGTGCGGCGTTATTCGCATCGGGCTTTTCTACAAAACGGTCAACAACGAAACCCGCATCACCGAGCGCTTCGCCGCGCCGGATGTAGCCATAGCCAGTCTCCGGGGCGGTTGGAGGAATACCGAAGGTCACGATGTATCCCGCCTCGGCCAGCGGACGGGAAGCTTGGATGGATGCGGCGAAAGCCATACTGTCACTGATGGCATGGTCGGAAGGCATAACGAGAATAAGCGGATTCGTACTCTCATCGGCCTGCTCAAGGGCGGCATGAGCGGCCAAAGCTACGGCCGAAGCCGTATTGCGTGGTGCTGGTTCAAGAAGAAGCAGCCCCTCCATGCCACAGTCGATCAAACCTTCCGCAGCATAGAAACGGTGTGCCTCATTACAAACAACAATTGGTTCACGGGATTCGCCTTCAGTGGCGGCTCTCCGGAGAGTATCCTTAAAGAGAGTCCTCCCTTGCCCTAGATCCATAAACTGCTTGGGGTAGAGCCCACGTGATAAGGGCCACAAGCGGGTGCCGCTTCCACCACAGAGAATGACGGGAAAGAGAGGCATGCTCATCAGTAGATCCTTTATCTTGAATTACAAAAAAGACATAAAATTTACTTTAGAGGGAAGAGAATACGTTATATGCAACGCCAAGGCAAGCTAGAGTCAAACATCCTGCCCCGAACATGTGCTAATTTTGGAACTGGGGAAATAAGCCCCGAACTCGGGGGAAAAGCTACCACGGGTCAACTGCGATGTTCTTCAATCACTTTTTGGATGTAGGCCCCCATCCGCTCGCGGAACAGCACTTCCGAGAAGCTCTGTGCATGGGCCTTCAGCCTGTCCGCACTCCACACGGCATCTTCGGCAGCCTCAAAATCACCAAGTGCAGCGATTAGGGAGTCGATACTCTGCTGTTCAAAAAATAACCCGGTTTCATCCGGGATGATGCTGCCCAGCACGCCGCCTTTTCCATAGGCGATGACGGGGCGGCCCGCCGCAGAAGCCTCCAGCGGAGTAATCCCGAAATCTTCCTCACCCGGAAAGAGAAAAGCCTTGCACCCCCGCATAGAGTGCGGGAATCGCTTCGTCAGGCACACGTCCCACAAAGCGAACCGTTGGGCCAGCCATCTTCTCCAGTTTTTCCCGCTCCGGGCCGTCTCTGGAAACAATGAGGTTCCGTCCAGTCGCAGTGCAGGCTTGTACCGCGAGATCCACCCGCTTGTAACTGACGAGCAGCCCCAGCCAGAAGTAATAGCTTCCGGGTACAGGTTGCCCCAATACATTTTTGAGCTGTGACATATCCGGGTTCGCGAAGGCGGAGACATCCACGGGTGGATGGATGACGGTGGACTCACGCCCCACCAGCGTTTGACCCGACGCTGCACTGCCCGAGAGTTGGCGATGATGTGATCGACCCGCTGGGCAGAAGCATAATCCCACAGACGCAGGCGATGGAAGAGCGGGCGCATGAGAAAACGCGTCACCGGTCCAGTAGATTCTAGGTAATCTTGATAAGAATTCCATAGATAGCGCATTGGAGAATGGCAGTAGCATATGTGCGGTGTGTCGGCCCTTGTGATGATGCCTTTGGCGGGACCGGATTCGCTGGAAATAACCAGATCGTAACCGTGCAGGTCGAGTTGTTCCAGCGCTAAGGGCATTAACGGAAGATACTTCTGGTAATGCTTGATGCTTCCGGGAAGTTTCTGGATAAACGTCGTATGAATAGGATGCGCAAGCAGCGTCTGTGACAGCGCTTCAGGCCGCACGACATGCGTGTAGATATCAGCCTTTGGGAACATCCTGCAAAACGATTCGAGGACTCTTTCACCGCCGCGCATGCCAGTAAGCCAGAAATGAATAATGGCTATTCGTAGCTGCGACAAGTCTTTTCCGTCCATAGCGCGTATCCTCATGGCCGTCATGCGGTATTACTTCCATGCCTCGGCAACGCGCTCCGGAAGTGAAGCAAGATAGTCGCCATAACCAGACTTTTTCAACGGAGCCGCAAGCTTCAGAAGCTGTTCAGTCGAAATATACCCTTTTCGTCATGCTATTTCCTCAAGACAGGCAACCTTGAGCCCCTGACGGGTTTCGATGGATTGTACAAAGCTCCCCGCCGCCATGAGAGAATCGTGCGTTCCTGTATCCAGCCACGCGATCCCGCGTCCCATCAGTTCCACATGTAAATGACCCGTTTCAAGATAGGCTCGGTTCACATCTGTAATTTCTAGCTCGCCGCGTGCGGAAGGGGAAATTGAACGCGTGATGTCTACAACGTTCTAGTCATAGAAGTAGAGCCCGACTACGGCATAGCTGGATTTCGGAGATTGCGGCTTTCCTCCAGAGAGCGAACATGCATATTTTCGTCAAACTCGACAACGCCATAGTGCTCTGGATCGCTCACATGATACCCAAAGACAGTCGCGCCGTCTTTCTGTTCGCGTGCACGGACAAGCAGGTCTTCGAGGCCATTCCCAAAGAAAATATTATCGCCGAGAATCAGGCACGTATGGCTTCCCCGGATAAAATCTGCTGCAAGGAGAAATGCCTGCGCTATACCTTCAGGTTTTTTTTGAATGACGTATTCAAAAGAACACCCCCACTGATTGCCGTCTCCAAGAAGCTTACGATACTGCCACACGTCGTCTGGAGTCGTAATGATGGCAATCTCGCGGATGCCGGACAGCATGAGCACAGACAGAGGATAATAAATCATCGGCTTATTGTAGATAGGCAAAAGTTGCTTGCTGATGCTCAACGTCAGGGGGTGCAATCTTGTCCCAGAGCCGCCAGCCACAAGATACCTTTTCGAGAAAACATCCTAGACTCTCTTTAAAAAATATTTACTATCTTAATAGATAATATTTATATGAATATAATCTATACGAATATTCCATGTATTCTATTTAGTAATTTGCTTAAATATTATATCATAAAGTGCAATACCAAGAAGCCTTTTGTCTTCAGTGTCTGGTTGGTGTGCATCAGGTATTTTAAATGAGATAGTATTTATTCCTTGAATTAAAGTAACATTATCACTGCTTAAAAATTTTTCCCCTGAGTATTTATCGTTAAATATTACTGATTCATTGATTTTTATTTTTATATTTTGTGTTCCCAGTGTGCTAAAATGTAAATTGATTTGACAGTCTTGAGCTGTTGAGTTAAAAAATTGAATTTTGCACTCTTTATTATTAGACCATCTGAAATTTTTCTCTGCATCTGAAAAGCCTATCCATTTTATATTTTCTTCATCGGAAAAATAATATTTTCTATTGAGGATGATGTTGTTTATATTTTTTTCTTTGTATTGTAGATTGTTGTTGTCTTTTGTGATGATTATTTTTTTATGCAATGTTAATGGATTTTTTATGTTGAATTTATCACAAGAAATATCATATATATCATCTTCTGTGTTGTCTTTAGTGATGTTAAGAAGTCCTGTGATAGCATTGTATATAAGATCGTTTGTAAATATATTGTTTTTATTTTTTTCTATATTTATTATTTTTTCGTTGTTATCGATTTTGAATTTATTGGAAAAATATATTGCGAATGGTATTTCAACCATATTGTGATTAAAATCCTCAACTTTTAACGAACGTGGTTTTCCAACGTCTTCACCATGATCTGAATAATATATAATCGCACAAGGTGACTTTTCTTCTTGATCAACTGTATGTCTTATTTTTGATAATATCATGTCAGTAAACATGATGCTTGAAATATACTCTTCAATCGTATTGTGATTATTTTTTTTATAGTCATCTGTATATCTAAGGCTATATGGAAAATGGCTTCCATATAGATGTATGAAAAAAATATTTGTTTTATTTTTATTTCTATTAATAAAATACCGACTAAATACTTCTGGGATGTTTCCATCATTAATAGATGAATAATCAAGCTTAGACAGATCTTTGATTGCTATATTCGAATTCATAAAAACGGTTTTCTTACAAGAATCTCCCAAAATACGAATAAGAGGACTTCCATATTTAGACTGGTTGGAGATCCAGTAGGTGTCAGCGTCTAGTTTATTTAATACGTCTACAATAGAAAATGATTCAGTAATTTTTTTACTATTATAGCTATTGGCATAACTTAACGAAGCAGGAACACATGAACTTGTCATAGTATCATAACTCACTGCAAATGGAAACTTTACCCATTCTGTCTTATCTAATTCTGGCGTCGTTACACTGCCAGAATATCCAAATGCTGACATATAGTTTCTATTTGCGCTTTCACCAATAATAACAACAATTGTATTATTGTTAATATTCATTTTAAAATCAACAGAATCAAGCTCTCTTTTAACAAATTCTCTCTTTGAATAAAAATTCTTAAGTTCATTGCTTCTTGAATCAAAACCTTCGTATATAATATGAACAATTTCATTATATGGATTAATAAAAATACATAATGCAATAATTAAATATATTTTTCTGAATTCGCTCTTAAAATATTTTGATATGTAAATAATGATAATGATTGGTATAAAAATAAGTAAACAATATTTGTATTCAATAATAAATGATATGGACTCAATGATCTCACTATCAAGAAAGGAACATACATCAGAACTATTAAATGCTCTACCGAATTTAAAAAAAATAGATCCAAAAAATAATACAACTGTATAAATAAGTAAGTAAGAATACAAAAATATATTTGGTATTTTTATAAAAAGGCATAAAAAATTGATTCCAAAGAGAGAAATAAAATACCCGTAGTTCAGCTCTCTTAAAATAAAAAAGAAACATAAATACTGAATTAACGTTATAAAAAAACAAAATATGAATCTATAAATATCTTTATGAAGCATTCTTTCTCTCAAAAAAAATGAAATCCTATTCATGTTTATCGTCCCGCGTAGTTGGCCTGCATCCATCTGCGGTACTCACCGCTCTGGACATTCCTTACCCAAGTCTCATTGTCAAGATACCATAAGACGGTTTTTCTCAGGCCTTCCTCAAACGTGTGTGTGGGATGCCAGCCGAGTTCCAAGGACAATTTTGCGCAGTTGATCGCATAGCGGAAATCGTGTCCGGGGCGATCCGTCACGAATGTAATAAGATCTGCGTATGGGCCTTCGCTAGAGGGGCGCACAGAGTCGAGCACGTCACAGATGCCGTGAACGACCTGAAGGTTGGTGCGCTCGGAGTTGCCGCCGATGTTATAAGTTTGTCCCACCCGGCCCGCTTCAAACACGCGTTGAATAGCGGAACAATGATCCTCTACATGGAGCCAGTCACGGATGTTTTGGAGCCGGTTCCATATACGGGGAGCGTCTTGCGGGCCAGTGCATTGAGCGTAACCAGCGGAATAAGTTTTTCAGGAAACTAGCGCGGGCCATAGTTATTCGAACAATTGGTGATGAGCGCGGGAAAGCCGTAGGTTTCGTGGAAAGCCCGGACAAAATGGTCACTGGAAGCTTTTGAAGCGGAATAAGGACTGTTGGGGCTATACGGCGTTGTTTCCGTAAAGGCCGGATCGCCGGGTTGCAGCACTCCGAATACCTCGTCCGTGGAGATATGGAGGAAGCGAAAGGCGGTTCTTTTGTCAGCATCCAATTTGTCCCACCAAACTTTGGCGGTGCGCAAAAGCGTACACGTTCCAAGGACGTTGGTACGCACAAAGGCTTCCGGATCGATAATCGAACGGTCCACATGGCTTTCGGCGGCAAAGTTGACCACGGCGTCTGGCTGGTAGGTTTTAAGCAGATGCTCTACAAGCTCAGCGTTGCCGATGTCACTGTGCACAAAAATATGCCGAGGATTACCGGACAGTGAGGCGAAATTTTCGGGATTATCGGAGTAGGTGAGCTTGTCCAGATTGATAACCGTATCCCCGACCCCACAACGGGCAAGGACGTAACAGGAGCCGATGAAGCCGGTACCGCCGGTAACAAGGAGGGTTGCCATAAGATTCCTCGTGGTCAGCAAAATGCGACAACGTCAGTTATGAAGGATGCGCTATTCATGCCGAACCGGGTAGACTGCTGCCCCAGAAAGGGGTACAATAAAAATAGGGGCGCTTCCTGCTTTTCCTACATTTATAATGGGAGCGTAAAATTCTGAAGTTCAGAACTGCCTATTATTCTGAATATAGCGTCCAAAAGCAACCTTGTGCCCGTAGCTGCCTATAATCGTCTTGATATTCCAACGGGAATAACAGCGAACTGGTTCTTCTGGGCGATCAGAACCGACTTTACCAGTTCATCCATGATTTTTATGGTAAGAGGCTACTTTTTTCAACCTGTTATCAACAAAGACCAAATTTAACGAGAGTTGAAAACGTCTTTCCAGCCATGAAAAAAGGACTCAGATTTTTACATCCAAGTCCTTGATTCCATTCTGGTGCGCCCGGCGCGATTCGAACGCACGGCCTTTAGCTCCGGAGGCTAACGCTCTATCCGACTGAGCTACGGGCGCGGAGTTTCCCCGGGTGGGGACACTACAGAGTTGGGAAGCTAGCTCTTGTGCCGCGTCCTGTCAAGCTGTATGCTCGGGTATCGGGAGTGTGCTGCGGCTCGTTTGGTGTCGGAGCCGTGTTTTTGTGTCCATCCGTTTGTTACGCTTCCCCTTCTTTTTCTTTATCTTAAGGAGTATTCCATGAGCGTTTCCGTTACTTGGTACGGTCATTCCAATTTTAAGGTTTCTTGCGGCGACGTGACTGTTTTCATAGATCCCTTCTTCACGCATAACCCTTCCTGCCCCGTGACGTGGAATGAGGCCGGGAAGCCGGATTTGGTGCTCGTTACCCATGATCACGGCGATCATACGGGTGACGCCGTGGCGATCTGCAAAAGCAGCGGCGCAACCTGCGGCTGCATCGTCGGTACGGCCGAACGCCTGATCGACGCCGGGATGCCGCAAGCCAGCATTCCCGCCGGGATCGGCTTCAATATCGGGGGCACCATCGAAGTGAAGGGCGTCCGGGTCACCATGACGCAGGCGTTCCATACTTCGGAATCCGGGGCCCCCGCAGGGTACGTCGTGACCATGCCGGACGGCTTTACCTTCTATCACGCGGGCGATACCGGCCTCTTCTCCTCGATGGAGCTGATAGGTTCGCTGTATCCGCTGGATCTGGCGCTGCTGCCCGTGGGCGGCTTCTTTACGATGGACGGGTTGCAGGCCGCCCATGCCGCGCGTCTGCTCAAGCCCAAGGCCGTGATCCCCATGCACTGGGGGACATTCCCGGTCCTTGCGAAGGACACCTCGGCCTTTGCGTCGCATCTCGCTTCCGTGGCTCCAGATGTCCGCCTGGTCTCCATGAAGCCCGGTGATAGCGCCGCGTTCTAATCACGGAGGTGTCACATGACGCTCATCGAACACGGCGAACTGGTCCGCCGCGCTTTGGAATATGTGCAGGAAGAACGCTGCCGCCGCCCGGATGCGCCGCTTTCCTCCCTGCTTGACGAAGCGGGTATGCGCTTCAATCTGACGCCGCTGGATGCGGCCCAGCTTGCCCGCCTTTTTTCCGAAACAGGACAGGAGCCTTCCGCCCCGTGCAAACGCTAACTTTGTTCCCCTACAGGACGTTGCCCGATGCCTTCGCTTCTTCAGAGACAGATATTTAAAGAAATCGCCAACCTGTTCGTTCTCGCCGTGGGGGTGCTGCTGACGCTCATCCTCATCAGCCGGGCGGTGCAGATGCGGGAACTGTTTCTGGGGCTGGATCTCGGCATCTTGGATACCGTTCTGCTGTTCGGCTATATGACCCCGCTGTTCCTCATGCTGGTGATTCCCATCGCCTGTATGCTCAGCGTCTTCCTGACCTTCCTGCGCATGAGCACGGACCGCGAGCTGGTCGCCCTGCGTGCGGGGGGCATCAACATCTATCAGATGCTTCCCGCGCCGCTCCTGTTCAGTGTGATCTGCATGTTGCTGACGCTCTGGGTATCCCTGCATTGGCTGGCGTGGGGCATGGGGCATTTCCGGGAAACGATCCTTGAAATCGCCAATACCCGCGCCCGTGTCGTGGTGCAGCCCGGCGTCTTCAATACGGACTTCCCCAATCTGGTGCTTTTCGCCCGGCAGGTGAACCCCGGTGACGGGGATATGTCGCAGGTTCTGGTGGACGACCGTTCGCACCCCGAGCGCCACATGACCATCCTCGCCCCGGAAGGGCGCTTCGATACCGATACCGAACGCGGCGAGCTGGTATTCCTGCTTGAGGACGGCAAGATCTACACCACGGATAAGAAGGGTTCCTCGGTGCTGGCCTTCGACGAATACAAAGTGCGGCTGCCGCTGGATTCCCTCTTCAAGAGCCTTGATCTCGGAGATGTGCGGCCCCGCGAGATGTCATGGAGCAAGCTCTCCAGCATCACGCGGGAGGAAGCGCTTAAAGTGGACGCCAACTACGCCAACAAGCTGGAGGTGGAGCGCCACAAGCGCTGGGCCTATCCGGTGGCGTGCATCGCCCTGACCCTCTTCGTGCTGCCGCTGGCTTCGGCCTTTGAGGGGCTGCACAGGCAGACGGGGCTCATGTTGGCCCTCGCCATGTTCTTTGTTTATTACAGCCTGATGTCGCTTGGGTTCAGTACGGGCGAGTCCGGGGCCATCCCCCCCTCCATAGGGTTGTGGGTCCCGAACATCCTGTTCCTATGCCTCGGCATCTACGGGCTATGGCTGACGGCGCATGAGCGAACGCCGCACGTGGCGACCTTCTTCCGTAACCTGCGGACACGGAGGACGTCATGAGCTTGCTTTTCCGCTATCTGACCAAGAACAACGCGATGATCCTGCTGCCGACCCTTGCCGTCGGCATCGGCCTGTATGTGCTTACGGACCTGTTCGAGCGTCTCGACAACTTCATCGAGGCCGGGCTGTCCGTGGGCATGGTGCTCACCTACTTCGTCGTGAAGATGCCGCTCGTGATTTCGCAGATCCTGCCGGTGATCTTCCTGCTGTCCACGGTCATCCAACTGTGCATCATGGCTCGCAGCCGCGAACTGACGGCGTTGCAGGCCGGGGGCATCTCCCTCGGCGTGGTGGCAAACTCCATGATCCTTTGCGGCATTTTCTGGGGCGGCGTCCAGCTTGGTTTCTCCGAATATCTGGGCGTTGCCGGGGAACGCGAGTCCGCCCGCATCTGGCAGGAAGAGGTCCGCAAGAAGAACCTCGCGGCAACGGTGCTGAAGGATGTCTGGTTTACGGATGGGGACTGGATCGTCTCGCTCGGCACGCTTGATCCCCAGGCGCACGGCACAGGCTTTTCCGGGTATGAACTGTCCGACGACGGCCTGAGCATCAAGCGCATCGTGCAGGCGTCCACGTTCACCGCCGAGCCCAGCCATTGGGCCTTGCAGGATGTGCGCGTCTACACGCCCGACACCTTCACGCAGGAGCAAGAGCCGGATTTCGTCCTCCCGCTCAGGCAGGATCCCGAAACCTTCCGGCTCGTCAGTACGGGCACGAAGCCGCAGCAGTTGCCGCTCTGGCAGCTTGGGGACGCCATCAGCCAGTTGAAATCTTCCGGTTCCAACGTGGAGGCGCTCCGTACGGCGTGGCACGCCAAGCTGGCCTATGCGGCATCGATTCTGGTCATGGCCTTCGTGGCGACGGCCATTGTCTCGTGGAAGGACAACATCTATATCGCCGTGACCGTCGCGCTGCTGTGCACGTTCCTGTACTTCGCGGTGTATACCCTCGGTACGACGCTTGGGCAGCGCGGCATCCTGCACCCGTTCCTCGCCGCGTGGACCGCCAACCTCATCGCGCTGTTCTTTGCGTTTTGGCGGCTTATCCCCTTGCTGCTGCGAAGGGAATAATTCACCGGAATCTTTTAAAGATTTGAGGGGCGAGAGAAACGTTCTGAAGAAGGGGGCACCCCCACGTTTCCCTCGCCCCCTCCAACCTTTTCTCCTCTCCCTTCAAAGCCTTTTCCCTTTATCGAATCCCACTCGACCGCTTTTCCTGTGGCAGAAAAATGTGTTCTTTGGGGTTGACGAGGGTGCTGTTTTTTGAACGGGGCCAACGGGAAAAGGCGTCCTTTCGTGGGCGCAGTCCTAATATGAATCCCGCTTGAAGCCTTT
>OHAU01000832.1_pt1 | contig 39878 bp, 30 predicted proteins | sample 1577181 | NCBI WGS metagenome assembly OHAU01 (sample SAMEA3541472, study PRJEB24748) | human gut metagenome | biome: human gut; feature: human-associated habitat; material: faeces | place: China | collected 2012 | reverse complement strand
TCATCTTGATGCTGCTGATCTTTTGAGTCAGTTCCTTATCCGCATACCAGCCGGTGAAGGTATAACTCTCGCGGGTCGGGGTCTTATCGAGCGTCACTTTCGTGCCGGAAGAATAGCGCTCATCCTTGTAAGCCGTGCCGCCGTTCGACTCATAGTGCAGCGTATAGCGGGTCGAATGATGGGATGAGGAACTGTTCTTTGCCCACTGTGCGGTATAAACGGCATTGTTCGTTACCGTTGCGGCTACGGACGGCTCCCAGCCGGTAAAGGTATATCCACTGCGGGTCGGCGTTCCGCCGGTGAAAGCCGGGGTGGGTGTTCCACGGCGCAGGTCGCTGGTCACCTCATCCGCAAAGCTGGCGCCGCCGATACCGTCTGTGTAGGTAACAGAATACTTTTGGATCGCTCCGTACAGAACAAGGCTCTTCGCCTGAGAAGAAGTTCCCGTTTTTGCCGTATAATCAGTATCTGTAATAATTTCCTTATGGTTGTGTGTAAAATGCGACAGATACGGCTCGGCATCTGCTACGCTATAGGTTTCTGTGCCATAAGTAATCGCACCGGGGGCAACAACTACTCTGCCGTCCAAGGATTCACTATCAAAAGAAGTCAACTCGTAATCGTTCATCGTATCCGATGCGCCGACCAAAGCTACAAAACGGTTGGTGGAAATTCCTCCGCTTGTATCAAAGCGGCAGCCGATACGAATATCGCCGCTGATGTTGGCTTTTGTGCCGTCAAGATAGAGGCTGCCATCCTGATAAACTGCGTTTCCGTAATAGCTTCGCTCCGAAGCATCATCATAGTGGGGGTATCCCTCAGTTGCCTTATTATTCTGAATGGTACCGCCCAGCAGATAAGCAGCGGCATTGGGATTTGCACCGCTGTTGCCGGAACGGATTGACAGACCTCCGCCATAACCGGCTTCATTCTCTCGGATGCTGCCTCCGGTCATAAACATCTGGTCGCCATGGGCAGAGAGATACACACCGCCACCGGCAGAGTTTGCTTTGTTGCCGGAAATCATGCCGCCGCTCATTGTAAGCGTGTCGGTATAATTCTGCGCATTATTGCCGAACAGGCAGATAGCGCCGCCATAGTTGCGGGCGATATTGTCCTTGATCTGAGCATTGCCAGACAACTGAATGCTGGTATTGCCATGCCAATAATTGTCGGCTGCATACGCCGAGACGGCACCACCGTAACCTGCCTTGTTGTTGGAGATCGTACCGCCAGACATGACAAATGTGTTCGTCAGGTTTCCTGTATTGGGTGTACCGATAATAGAAATCGCACCGCCAAAGGCGCTGACATCGCTGGTAGCCGCATTTCCACTGATCGTACCTCCACGCATGGTCAGTTTGGCAGGAGCGTCATAAGATGTAGCATAGTCTGCTCGGCAAGCGCGGATCATAATTGCGCCGCCGTGTGCGCTGGCGGAACGATCAACGCCGTTGATCTCGTAAATGTCACCAACGGCAGTATTGTTGCTGATCTCGCCACCGTTGATCGCCATTTCGCCACTGAGATAGACAGCACCACCCCATTCGGCAGAACAGCCGGTGATACTGGAACCATCCTCCATCGTCAGTTTGGCGCCGTTATCTACAACGATGCCGCCACCGCAGTCGCTGGTACCAGTCGTTTCATCCTGATTGATTGCTCGGCCATTGCGAACAGTCGCACCATCTGCAAGGATAAGCTGACTGCCAGGGCAAACACGCAGGCAGCGAATATCCTGGGCTTCTGCATCTACCGTCAGATTTCGCAGCGTAATATTCGTCTGTGTGCTTGTACCACTTTCGGCACCGATTTCAATCATATAGAGGTTATTGGTTGTGACACCATCCCAACTATATTTGATCGTAGGTGCAGCTTCTCCGGCATTACCCACCAGCGTGATTGACTTATCACCTGACAAGACGGTTTCACTCGGCAAAACTATGTCTGAAAGCAGGCAGATGGTATCTCCGTCAGCTGCCTTCGTAAATGCTGCACCAATTGTTTTTAGGGGTGCGCTCTCATCGCCGGCGGCTGAATCATCGCCGTTTTCGGATACATAGATAACTGTACCGCTGCTTGTACCGCTGCTTGTTCCGGGAGCCGCAGCAGCCAGCGCAGCAGTCGGAAGCATGGTCATGAGCAGACTTACTGTCAACAGCCATGACAATAATTTCGTTTTCACATCAAATGCTCCTTTACATATAGTAATACCTGCCAAGGCAATATCCTGACAGGTTTCTAATCTTGCGCGGCAGTTCTTTCGTCCGCCGCATTGATGCTGTGCTGTCCTCCTTCCGTGCAATGGCAGTTACAAGATGTCAAAAGGTGTACTTTTTTGTTAGTTGAGGTTTATATTGGGTAAGATATTATTTAATGGTAGTAATTCCTATGCAACAGTGCTATAATAGAGAAAAAATATAAGCAGTTGAGCTGCCAAAAAGTACACATTCTTGTAAAAAATACATTTCTTACGATAACTTGGCGTTTTGATAGATTTTTGCTCGATAACGAAATGTAGAGATCGGCATCCCACATTCTTTAGCTGCTGCGGTCCCGGTAATTTCACCGTGTTTCCAGCGTTGATAGACGGTGCGGAAATTAGGTGGCAATGGTTTTGGCACTCTTCCAAACCGTACACCTCTCGCTTTTGCAGCCGCGATACCTTCCGCTTGCCGCTGGCGGATATTAATACGTTCGTTTTCCGCAACAAAGGACAACACTTGTAATACGATATCGCTGAGGAAGGTTCCCATCAGATCCTTTCCTCGCCGGGTGTCTAGCAGTGGCATATCCAGCACGACAATATCAACGGCTTTCTCTTTCGTCAGAATACGCCATTGCTCCTGAATTTCGTTATAATTGCGTCCAAGTCGGTCAATGCTCTTGATGTAAAGCAAATCGTCTTTTTTCAGTCGCTTTATCAGTTTTTTGTAGCGCGGTCGTTCAAAATCCTTGCCGGATTGTTTATCAATAAAAATATTCTTTCTCGGCACTTGTAATTCGTTCATTGCGATAAGTTGCCTATCCTCATTTTGTTCCCGCGTGGAAACACGGACATATGCGTAGATTTCTGCGATGATTAACACTCCTTTTAACAGTTGATGTCACACTTGAAAATCAGAGAATCCTGGCAACTTTAGTATAACAGATGTTTCTGCGTCACAAATTGTTGACGAATCAGAGTAGTAAACCTCTTAAATGAGTAAATCCCGGTACGGTAGTTGCACCGTACCGGGATCTTTGTACTTTTTGATTAAAAACAATCCGGCCTGCCAATGCTCACAAATCCCTGCAAGCCTGTCAGCACCACATTATTCTGCGAGCTGGCGCAGTGGATGATAAGCGGATCGCCGTTGCTGTTCTTGCCGACGAACACGCCTACATGAGTATCGCCGGGGTAAAACACCAGATCACCCGGCTGTGCTTCGCTCCATGAGATGGGTTTGCAGTGGTCATGCTGGCTGGCTGCGCCGCCGCCGTGCCCAATCACATAGCTCAGCGAATTGTTGAATACCCAATCGACAAAACCGGAACAGTCCAGTCCATACGGGCGAACGGTTCCGGTCGTTCTGCTTCCGGCGGCAGTGACACGAGTTGGCGTTCCCCAACGGGCATCCCAGCCGATTGTGCTGCTTTTGCCGCCCCAAAAGTAATTCACTTTGCCGAGAAGTGAATATGCTTTTTCTACCACAGCACGCCGTCGCTCGGAAATGTCCTTGGGCATGGCGGCAAGCATGGCGCGGATCTGCGCTTCATCCAGCGTGACCTCGCCGCCGTAGGTGCCCACTAATTCTGCCAGCATTTGCGCGTACTCCGGTTTTAGCACTTCCTCCAAGGCTTCACGCTGGCTCTTAGTGAAGTTATAAAAATCCGGCATATCGGTTGCTTTTTTACTGGTGATGGTGATATGCAGGATGTTTTCTGTGCTATCTTTATGCTCAATGGTCTGCACATAGTAGCTGATGGTATTCATATCCCAGAACACCGTGCGGATAAGGTCGATACGCTCCTCGTCTATCGTCACGACATCGGTGGCATCGGCGTCCGCACCGGCGGTTTTGACCGCAAACACAGCAATGACATCCGTCCAGTTGCGGATGGTCAGGTCACTGCCGCCGTCCGGCTCCCGGTGGATCACCACGCTATCGGTCGGGTTCTCAACCTGTATCCGGCTGATTTCGGCGGCGAACTCGCTGTTGATGCGCGCTACCGCCTGCGGAACAGACTGTGCGTCGCTGTCGTTGCCCGACCAGAATACACCGAAGGGTGTCCCGATGACCGCCGCCGCACCGCCGATGAGCAGAATCAGAGCGATAAGCGCCCCGGCACCGCCCAGAAGTCCCACCGCCGCCCGCGCCACAGCTTGTCCGACGCGAATGACTGCATTTTTAAGCCATACAAAGCCTTTTGCGGCGCGTTTTGCCGTCTGTGCGGTCTTTTGTGCGGTTTCCTGCACGAACTGCTGCTGCATTTTCTCTTTTGTTTTCGTTGCGACCTGTGCCTGCGCTTTCGCCGCCGCCTGCTGACGCATGGACTGCGCTTGCCGCCCTGTGAACATCGGTTCACGGAGCGGCTTTTTCTCTTTCGGCGCTGTGGCGGATGATTTTCGTTGTTTTGGAGTACGATGCTGTCCGGTATACTTTGGTGTATCGCCATTGAGGGATGGTAATTCTACCTGCTGCTCCAGCGTTGCAATATCCGTCTGCACCTGTGCGGCTTCATGCTTTTCCATGATATCCGCAGTTTCTCGACAGCGTTCGGTCTGCTTCTTGGCCTGTGCCTGCCGGAATCTCTGCTTAGCATGGGTGACTTGCGGCGGTTCGGTTTGTACCGTTGCAGAGGGTGAAGCGCTGTTGTCTTTCGGCTCGGCGGCGCTGAACTTGCGGTCGAATTGCTTTTGCGCCAGCGCCTTGCCGGAGCGGAACGCCGTGCGGCTGCTGATCTCCGCCGCACGCTGTTCCTTGGTCTGAAACCGTTCCACCGGCTCTTGATAAGGTGAAGTCTGTTCTTCCTCCGGCGTATCATTCTTGTTCTTGAACTGCCGCCGAACAGCCTGTTTTGGCAGAAAGGCGGTGGTCTGCCGGGTCTGAATATCCCGGTTTTTCGGGCGTGTTCGTATCTCTTTCACAACAAGTCACCCGGCTTTGTCGTCATAAGGCGGTACAGCGCCGTGTTGCGTGGGAACTGGTTGATGAACGGCACTTTTGCGCCGCCGACTTTGATAAGGCCATGTCCCGACTCCGCATTACTGATATAGGAAAGCTGTTCTTCCGAAATGCGGAGCATTTTTACAAGCTCCTGCTGATCGGTGGGAGCCTGCGACAGCATGAGCAGGAACTCGGAGTTTGCCAGCATATTCTTTGCTGTGGGAGAACGCAGACAGTCGGTAACATTCTGTGTAATGCCGGTCGCGGCGGCGTTTTTCTTGCGGAAACGCTTCCAGCTTTCTTCGAGGAAGTTGCTGCTGTACTCATTGGCGAAGAACAGATAAATCTCATCAATGTAGATCCATGTGCGCCGTCCGCGCTTGTGGTTTTCAATGACACGGTTCAGAATCGCGTCCAGCATGACCAGCATACCCACGGTTTTTAGCTGACTGCCGAGGTCAAAAATATCGAACAGCATAATGCGGTTGCTCATATCCACATTGGTCTGATAGGCGAATACATCCAGTGTGCCATCTACGAACAATTCCAGTGCCAGCGCGATGGACTGGGCCTGCGGCTCCGGCTGGCGCAGCAGTTCCTCACGGAAGTCTTTCAGTGTAGGCGGATTGCGGTAATCTTTGATATACTCACGGTACACATTGCCTACGCACCGCCCGATGATAGAACGCTCTTTCGCGCCCACCGGCTCCGGCTTCATCAACTGCTCGCACAGGGACATGACAAACTGGCTTTTCAAAATCAGGGGATCGTCCGCTTTGCCTTCTTCCTCGCCGTAACCGCTGGTCATATCCATCGCGTTGATGTGGTTGGGACTGCCTGCTGAAATCTGCACGATTTCGCCGCCCAATGCCCGCACCAGCGGCGCATACTCGCGTTCCGGGTCAACGATGATAATATCATCGTCGGTAGAAAGCGCGATAGAGGTGATCTCCTCCTTGGCCGCAAAGGACTTGCCCGAACCGGACACGCCCAGAATGAAGCCGTTGCTGTTCAAAAGCTGTCGGCGGTCGCAGACGATCAGATTGCGGCTGGTGGCGTTCACACCGTAGTACACGCCACCGCGGTGTCGAATCTCCTGCGAGGAAAACGGCACCAGACCGGCGGCGCTCTCGGTGGTCAGTGTCCGCAAGGTGTCAATTCGCCGCAGACCGTAAGGCAAAACGGTGTTCAGCGCATCCTCCTGCTGGTAGGTCAGCACGCTCATTTCACAGTTCTTGCCGCCTGCAATGCTGCGGATGGTGTCGGTGTCAGCGTCAAGCTGTGCTTTGCTGTCCGCCACATGAACGAGGGTCATCACGCACAGAGTCATGCGCTGGTCGCGCATGGTCAGATCGTCCAGCATGGAACGCATCGTGTCCCGTGCATCGGTAAGCTGCATGGGCGGAATGGCGGAGAAATTGTTGTTCTGATTCTGCTTGTTCTGCCAACGGGTAATATCCGTTTCCACCGCAAGGGACTGGTTCTGTATCTCTTTCAGCGCCTTATCCGTGGGAATAGGCTGGATGTCGATGGACCAAATCAGATTGCGGTTGAGTTCGGTCAGTTCTTTTACAAAGCTGTCCTCCAAATAGGCCGGATAATCCTTGAGGAACAGTACGCGGCCCACTTTGCTGTCCGAAAGTTCAAAATAGTTAGAGTGAAACTGGATACTGTCCGGACAGATGGAGTCCTTGAACGAGTGTCCGCGCTTGGCCACAGTATCGAAATCAAAGCGGAACGAATCCTCCTCACCAATACGGAAAAAGTCATGCAGGATACCCAGCCGTTCCTTGTTGTCCAGTTCGTACAGCTTGGAGTTCAGCTTTTTCATGTTGGCGGACAGGTCGCTGCCCACACGGGCAAAGAAGCTGCGCGCCTCCTCAATGCTGCGGCGCTCCACGGAAACCGTGATGTACCGCTCCTGCACAATGCCGTTGCCCTCTGCGGCTTTGTCGAGCAGCATACGATTGTATTCCTTGCGGTAATCGTCGCGCCCGTCCTGCTTGGACGGCATGAGCATTTCTTTCTGAAATTCCAGCGGATTCAGCCGCTTGTTGATGATAGAGATTTTCGTGATCGCGTCCGTCGGCAACGCCTTTTCCAGCGCACAATACTGGATGAGCATTTCCTTTTTATCTTCCTCGTCCGCCACAGCATAGTTGATGTCGGTGAAGCGCCAGCAACGGCTGAATTTGCCGTCCACCTCCCAGATACCATCCCGGTGGATGCGGCGAATGGGAATGGACTGCTGGGCCGTTTTCGGCAGACGTACAGAAGCACGCTCTTTCTTTCGTCCGAATTTCTTCACTTGCGTTTCCTCGCTTTCTTTTCTGGAATGTGCAGAAGTTGGTCATACAGGTTTTCGCTCTTATACAGCCGCCGTCCGGCACACAGGATGTGGGTCTTGAACATCGCCCAAAGCAGCCGCTCAAAGGAAAGACCGTTGTATTTGAAAAATCCAGCGACCGCCAGCGGCGCGGCACAGAGCATACACAGCCAGCTTGCGTTTTCCTTTCCGATGGGGTCTTTGAGCAAAAAATAAGCTCCCACGGCAACTGCAACAGCGCCGAGGGAGCAGCCGAACTGCCGTGCAGACAGTCCGAAAAAGATGGATTCGTGATAATTTCGCACTTCACGATTGATACGGATTTCCATAGTCACCTCCAAGAAAAAGAGGAGTGCGTTTGCACTCCTCACAGGGTTTATTCGATTTGATGGTCACGGATTTTGCGGTAAAAGGTCACGAGCCAGCTTAGTGCCGTTACACCGAGAATGGCGAACAGGATACCATCCGCCAGCGACGTGTGGTGTGCCGCCCAGTCCAGCCAGACGGTGTTGCCGAGGATCACATAAACCAGCGCAGGCCCCAGCCTCAGCTTGATGAGCAGCTTGAACCACAACGGGAGCAGCAGAAAAAATAAGATGGGGAAAATAATTTGTCTGAACATGGTCAGCACCTCCTTGATGGTACCAGTGTAACGCAGTCTGGGGTTTTGTGCAAAAAATCAGCTTTGCTGTTCTGATAAAATCATAGTAAAACTTCTGTCCGAAAAAACGGACAATTTACAGTGCCATCATCTCTTTCACAATGCGGTCTGCGCCCTTTACCAGCCCTACGAGCACCAGCATATTGAAGATGGTTTCCGCCAGATAGCTCCACACCATCGTCACCGCCGAAGCGTCCGGGTCTGCGATACCCGGTGCGCCGCCGCCGGTAAAGGCGGCAAATATCATGCAGGCCAGTACAATGACTGCGCCCTCCATGCACACGCCGAGGTAACTTTTGATAAAGGTGCGTCCGGTATTCGAGGTCACATCGCCTGCAAAGGTGGACAGTGGGATAGGCGCAAGCGCCGTGTACATATAGAGCCGAAAGAAACGGCTGTACACGGTCATTATCATCACGAAAGACAGTGCCGTGATGAACACGCTGCCTAAAATCGTCACCAGCCACAGCGGGATACTCGCCAGAAAGCCTACCTCGTCAATGGCAGTCTTGATTTCCTCTGGGAGCGTCACAGACGCGCCTGTGAGATTGCCGAGATTGCCCGCTACCGCACTGACGATACCGCCGCAGATGGTAAACAGCGTGGTCATGATGTCCATGCCATAGGTCACGGCGGTTTTTGCTGCGACAAAGCGTATAAAGTATCGTAGCGCCTGTTCGGGTCTACAGAAGTCCTGAAAATTTGCCGTGCTGCGGAAAATACTGACGGCGAAAAACAGAATGAGCAGCCCGTAGCCGATAGCCTGTAATGCGGTGTTGATGTTCTGGCATATCGCCCAAATTGCACCGTTCTTGAAGTGCTGCGGCGTTTCGCTCACCAGCGACCATATCTCGGTCAGCTTGGAGTTCCATGTGGCAAATGCGCCCTCCAGATTTTCTACGATCCAGTTGTCGTCCAAGTTATCACCTCCAGAAAACAGCCGCCTGTTCCATGAAAAAACAGGCGGCTGTCACTATTTATATCGTTTACTTCAAGATCAGATCCAGAATTTCTTTCGCAAATGCAATCACCAGACCGCCGAAGAAAGTCAGAAAGCCGGTGCTGCGCTGAGAGGGGTCATGGGACTGCAAGCTCAGACCGATCTGCACCACACCCCAGCCCAGCAGGATCACGCCGATGGCTTTGATTGCGGAAAAGACAAAGGTGGACAGGTTGTTGATGGCGGTCAGCGGATCTTCACCTGCGGCGAAAGCGGGCGTACAGACGGCGTAGGCCAGCACGCAAGTCAGCACAGCGGCGAAGTAACGCCGTTTTGCCTTGCGCGTCCGGTCGATGGGGTTCAGAGTGGATTTCTTCTTCATGTTCAGTTTCCTCCAAGATTTCAAGATTTTCGATGTTGATCTCATGCGGCAGGTCATTCTGCTCATAGCTGGGAATGTCAAACTTCTTTTGATAGGGCGGCTTGCCGCCGTCAGCGGTCAAACGGTAGTTCGGATGCTTCTGAATAGGATATTTGTCGTCCATCACCGGGCGTTCACCGCGAATAAAGATAAGCGCCTTGCGGTTATCCAACATCCGCACCTCGTCCGGCATGAGCAGTTCGCGACCTGCGTTCTGATAATTGGTGCTGCTGGAGCCGCTGCGTCCCTTCGTCACGCCGCGCGTTCGGGTGTCGATGGTGGCCTTGCCCAGCAGCTTAGAAATGTATTCGTGGGTGCTGGCCTCGTTGCCGCCCAGATAGAGCAGTGTGTCGCAGTTGCCGGTCACATTCTCCCAGCTGTCCTTGAACAGCTTCTTGAGCTGCGCCATGTTCTGAATGACGATATTGATGGAGACATTTTCGCCGTTATTCCCGATGAGGATACCACTTTCAACTATCTTGTGGGTCTGATGTACTCGCAGGCGTTCCGCGAACTGTACCATGCCGCAGACAATAAATACGGCGGCAGACTGCCGGTTCCGGTGCGCGTGCTGATGGACGAGTTCGCCAATGTCGCACTGCCGGAGGACTTTGAGCGCGTGCTGGCAACCTGCCGCAGCCGTGAAATCTCGCTTGCGGTCGCCCAGTGTGCCGAGCGACAGGTCATCGCGGCTGGTCAGGTGCGCCATTTCTTCCGTGTTGAACGCCGCCAGTCGAGTGGATGCAGATACCAGAATGGATTTTGCGGTTTTCGGTCCGGCCTGCTTGAACACCTTCCAGTTCTTCACTGCGATGTGATCCTCGTCCACACGCTCTAAATCGTCGAACAGCAGATCCACCGGACTGCGGTAGCTTTCGTCCTCCTCACGAGCCTCGGCGTTGATGACCATGTACATCAGCGTGCCGAAGTTGCGCTCGCTTTCCGGTGCTTCGTGGAACAGGTACAAAATCAGCGCCGAAAGGAACGCTGTTTCCGCCTTGTCCCAGAACGGGTCAGAGGTTTGCGACTTCTGCGGTGTGGTGTTCTGGATCAGTGTGTTGATAAGCCGAAAGGCGTCAATATCCGTGTGCAGGTAGGCAAACGGGTTGTAGCAGTCGGACTGCTTCATGTCGATGAGGTTGAAAATCGTCACCTCGTAGCCCATCTTCTCCAGCAGACCGCCCACAGCGCGGTAGGTTTCGCCCTTTGGGTCACATACGATGTAGGAACATTCCGCCTGCATGAGATTAGGCTTGATGAAAAAGCGTGTCTTGCCTGCGCCGGAGCCGCCAATCACCAGAATGTTTGCGTTCACTTGATGCTGTGGCGGCAGTGCCCGGACATTCATGCTGATACGGATATGCTTGGAAATGAGCAGATAGCGGTCGTTCTTCTTGGTTCGGAAGTGGGCGCACACCTCTTTCGGACGCCCCCAGTAGGCAGAGCCGTGTTCCTCACCCGGTCGGCGGTTGCCTTTTTCGGAGTAGTACCACGCCACGGCAAAGCCATAGAACGCCAGCGCAATCAGCACAAATTTCTTTGTGTATGGCGTAATGTGGATGGAAAACGGGGCTTCCAATGCAGCGGAAAAGGCGTTCAGCCATTCAAACAGCCTAAGACCTTCACCACAGCACCCACCGCCCAGCAGTGCCAGCCAGACCACGAAAACGGCAAGCGCCGCCCAAAGCAGGACGGCGCTTCCGTTGGAATCGCGCTTCACGGCTTAGTAGCCGGTCTTAGGCAGAGTAGTAACACCCGGTTTGTAGACCGTTGTTACCCAGCGGTCTGTCGCCATGATCCACTGTCCGCCGTGCAGGCCGCCTACATCGGTGCGATTTGCAAACTGGTAACCGTTGTTCAGCCAGCTATTTGTCCAGCAGAGAATATAGGGTGCATCCACCTGTGCAAAGCCAGCCTTGACCGTGCCGAAAACAAACATGAAGTCGGTCACATACTCGTTGGAGGCCAGTCCCAGTGCCGCAGGCGAAGCGTCCAGCGAATAGTTCTTCATAGTGGATAGGTTGTCCGCCAGCGTGCGGTAGTCATGCAGATTGGTCTTGTAGACCACCTTATAACTGAGTTTCTGGTTCCATGTGCCGGTAATGATCTTGGTCAGACGCACCGCCGAAGTCGGCAGTGTGTCGCGCCAGTAGAAGCTGTTCAGCGGTACGGTGGAGTTGTTGGCGATGTTCTTGAAGTCGTAGCGGATGGTCTGGGACGGCGTGACCTGCTTGTAGCCGCGCTTGGTCACGGAAACATTAGTGTACACGCTCTGGTTCAGTACCTCCACGCGCACGATCTGGCCGGAGAATTCAATCTCCACCTCGATGGGCTGTGTGGTGGCGCTGTAAAATACCGGTGCTTTGGTTTCGCGGATGGTATAGCGTCCCAAAGGCAGGGTATCTGATTTCGCAACACCATTCTTATCAGTAACAACGGTATTTACCAAATCACCAGCACGATTATAAATTTCAAAGGTTGCACCGGGCAAAAAAGTTCCGGCCGCAAGCGCATTGAATGGGTTATCGTCTGCGGATTTCTTGGTGATTTGGATTTGTCCCATCGTGGGCGTGTTCTTCCATGTAATCGTAGAAGTCGCGCCATATTCCACATAAAAGGTGCGAACTGTGGTATCCAGCACATAACCGTCCGCCGCCTGGATTTCCCGCACCAGGTACTTTCCGTCCGTCAGCGTCTTGTCGATATAGACATAGCCGTTCTGGTCGGAGGTGCACTGGCCGATGGGGTTGCCCTTGCTGTCCGAAACGAGGAAGGTCACGCCGTAAATGCCCTTGCCGGTCACACTGTCGATCTTGTGGATGAGCATGGAGCTGGCCTGCGTGTTCTCTACGGTCAGCGAGGTCGTCTTTCCGGCTTTCACCTCAAAATTGTGGGGTGTCGTATCCAGCAGATAGCCCTTTGCAGCTTTGATCTCGGTGGCGGTGTACCAGCCGTCCGCAAGCTGCGGAAGCGTGATAACGCCGTTACTGTCCGTGGTATAAGTGCCGATGCGCTCGCCGTTCATCTTGGCGATCTCAAACTGCACACCCTTGATGCGCTTGCCGCTGTCCGCGTCCACCTTGATGATCTGGCCGCCGCCGATAGGCGTGTTGGTAAAGGTCAGTGTCTGCGTGTCGTTTCGGTCAACCTTGACGGTCTGCGAGGTGCTGTCCAGTACATAACCGTCCGGAGCCTTGATCTCCGTTACCACATAGGTATCTGGTTTGAGGTTGACCAACTTGATCTGGCCGTTGCTGTCCGTGGTGTAAATGCCGTTGGAAGTGACCGTGCCGCCGTAGTTTCCGACAAACGAACCATCTGAGGTCGTGATCTTGAACTGCGCGCCGGGAAGCGGCTGCTTGGTCACGCTGTCGATCTTGTCGATGATAAGATCGCCGTGTTTGCCGTTGGAAAACTCCACCGTCACCACATCCTGCTCCTTACCGGAGAGATAGACGGTCTGCGGCGTGTCGTCGATCTCATAGCCTGCGGGAGCTTTGGTTTCCTCTACGATGTAGGTCCCGGCTTTCAGCCCAGTGATCACGATAGTGCCGTTGGCCGAGGTAGTGTATTCTCCGATGACCGTGCCGCCGGTGCCGGAGGTTCCGCCCAGATAACGCACACGGAACTTCGCGCCTTGCAGCATGGCTCCGCTGTCCGCGTCCACCTTTTTGATGATGAGCGCCGAAAGCGGCGTGTTCTCAAAGGTCAGCGTCTTACCGGTGCCTGCCTGAATGAAACAGTCCTGCGTGGCCGGGTCTTTGATGGCGTAGCCAGCTGCCGGTTCCACTTCGGTCACACGATACCAGCCGTCGCGTAGCTTGGTGAGTTTGATCTGACCTTTTTCATCGGTGAAATAAGTGCCGAGGTCGTTCAACTCGCCGGTGAAACTGTTGTTGCTGGCATAGGTGATGTGGAACTTTGCGCTCTTGATAGGGTCTTTCGTGATGCTGTCCACCTTGTTGATGGTCAGCGTAGGCTTGGGATAATTGCGGAAACGCACCGTGCCGGTTTTGTTGGGAACGAGGGTGATGGTCTGGGGTTCGCTGTCCAGCAGATAACCATCCGGCACACTGGTTTCACGCACCACATACACACCGGGGTCAAGGGCTGTGAGCAGAGCCTCGCCGTTGGCGTCGGTCTTGACAGTGGTGAGCGTGCTGCTGTCCGCCTTGTTGACGGTAAAAGTTACACCAGAGAGCGGTGCGCCGGTCACAGCATCGGTTTTTACAATTTTGAGGTTGGGCTTCTTCTCGTTGTTCACCACCAGCGTGCTGTCCTTGCCGGGGAACAGTTCCACATGGTATTCCGTATCGTTCAGCACATAGCCGCTGGGCGCTGCGATCTCCTTGACTGAATACACGCCGGGTTCCAAATCAGAGATGGAGATGCGCCCGTTGGTGTCGGTCACGCGGTCGAGGTAGTGGCTGCCGTCCTCGATCTTTGCGATACGGAAAGTTGCACCGGCAAGATAGGTGTCGTTCTCCGCGTCGTATTTCACCACGGACAGGACCGGCTTTTCCGTGTTGGTGAACACGAAACGGGCGTTTTCTCCGGCATTGATCCGGATAACGCGCTTGTCATCATCCATCAGATAACCATTCGGCGCGGTGATCTCCTCCACGGTGTACGCGCCCGGCTCCAGCGTGGTCAGGTCGATCTCGCCGTTCTTGTCGGTCACATATTCCTTGGAGAAAGTGCCGCCTACCAGAGAAATGCGGAACTTGACATTGGCCAGCGGCTCCATCGTGCGGCTGTCCACCTTGATGATGTGGATACCGGGCTTGACAGTGTTGAAGAAAGTCAGCGTTTTTATACCGCCGCCTGCGGTCAGTTCGATCTGCTGCGGTGAGCTGTCCAGCACATAGCCTGCGCTGGTGGAAACCTCTTTCACCAGATAGGTTCCCGGCTGGAGGTCGGTCAGGCGGATCTGGCCCATCTCATCCGTGGAGAACGAGCCGATGAGGACAGTATCACGGTAAACTTCAAAGGTCACATCGGGCAGAACTTCATGGGTCTGCTCATCGTACTTGGTGATGGTAAGACCCGGCTTTGCCTGATTTTTCAGCACAAAGCTGGTTTCCGTGCCGGAAGTCACATTGACAGTGTAGGTCTGGTCGTCCTTGACATAGCCGCCGGGGGCAGACACCTCGCGCACCTGATATGCACCGGGCTTCAGCTTGTCGAAGTACACGCTGCCGTCGAGGTCGGTGGTGCCGGTCTGGGTGACGCCGCTTTCGATGTGCTTGATTTCCACAGTCGCACCGGCGAGAGAAGCGCCGCTGTCCGCGTCGATCTTGTCCACGCGCAGATTGCCGTAGGGTGCATTTTCAAAGGTGACAGTCGCGGTGTTGCCGTAGTCCACGGAAACGGTCTTGGTGGTTTCCATGCCCAGCAGGTGCCACTTGGGCGCTGCTTTCTCTGTAATGACATACTGGCCGGAGAGGGTCAGCGGAATAATGATCTTGCCGCTGGTATCCGTAACAAAACTGCCGAGGACAGTCCCATCCGGTGCCTTTACCTCGAAAGTTGCGCCGGAAAGGGGCGTATTCGTTCCGGTTTCTACCTTTTGGATGATAAGGGTCGTTTCTGTGGGTGTTTCCGGTTCGTCCGGGGTATCAGACGGCGTGGAAGAATAACGGCTGAAGGTAGACTGGCGAATTTCCGTCGTAGGATCGGTGTCGCACATATAGCGCTGGAGGGTGCCATACTTGCTGGTTTCCGCACACAGGGCATAGTAGATGGCGTACTTATAGACATTGGCGTGGAGCGACATCTGCACAGAGCCGGTCTGGTCGCTTACGCTGTCCTTGGGGTACAGCACCTTGAACTGACCTGCATAGCTGGCCACGTTGGACGAGGTCCTGATCTTGGTGATGTCGTTGTTGTTCATGTCTACGATGCGGGTGCCCTCCGGCACTTCATCAGGCATAGTGAAACCGATGTCGATGTCATAGTCGCAAACTCATGTTTCTGAATCCGCCGTAAATACCTGCTGCAAGTATTCCTTGCCGTCCACAGTGACGGGATAGGCCGAATCTTTATCGGCTGTCACCGTGATGGTAGGCTGCGGCACACGGTTCCACCAGATACCGTTTTTATAGATGTTCTTTGCAGCCGCGAGGATTTTCTCACCGCGCTCCTTTTCTGCACCGGACAGTGAAGGATTAAGTGTTAGCCGGTCAATACTCCAATCGTCTATCAGGTAGCACCAAAGCGCCATTTTTGTAGCGTAATAGGCTTGCTGCTTATTATCCAGCTTGAGTTCAGATAAACCTTTGTGCGGATAGCCGTTAGCAATGATACCCATGATTTTCGGATCGCTGCTGGCTTCGTTGGCGATGTACTTGATACTCTCGCCGGGATTTACCGATTGCGGTACGCCCTTTGTCGTAGGATTGATGCAGTAGGCCGGGATTTCCTTGATCGCGCCGCTAGCCGACTTAAAGTTGAAGTAAGTGTAGGACTGGGAACGGACAACGCCGTTCATGCTGAGGTAGGACATTTTATAGCCGCCGTTGGTGATATTTACCTCACCCAGCGCACCGCCGATGGTGTTGCTGGCGGCAGAAGCAAAGCCTGTGCAAAGGCTCAGCATAGTGGAGACACACAAAAGTATCGCTATCAGTCTTTTTCGCATAAAAACCTCCTGAAAAACAGCAGCAGCGCAAACCGTATTCAGGCTTGCGCTGCTGTGAAGTGGTTATTAGATTATTACATATCAATTAGATTTCGGTGCCTCTCCCCTTCCCTAATCGCAAAAAATCCGCCCTGAAAGTTCAGGACGGATCGGTAGACTATATCTGTTTGTCTAAATCTCTGCGGCTGTAAATGATACGGCGAATTTCCATTGTATCACCAATCACTACATAGAAAATAGTGTAGTTTTTCACAGAAATACGATAGTATGGGTACCTGCGCTCTTTAGCAGATGAATAAGGTTCAAATGCTTCTGCACAGGAAAGCCGCTCGTAAATCGCCGTTTCAACCGCATCAACGAAATTTTCTGCGGCGATTGGGTTTTGAAGATGAATGCTGATATAATCAACAATTTCATTCAGGTCATCTTCAAAAAGTGGCAGGATACGCAGTTTATAATACTTTTCTGCCATGAATACGACCTCTTACTCGTTTGAACACTTCATCGCCGGAGTAGCGAACATCGGTGGAATCTGCCATACGATCTGCTTCATCCAATTTCAGTTCTACTTCATCCGTGAGTGCAGAATACCGCTCAATGCTCATAACGACCATCGAACCATAACCGTTTTTGGTCAGATAAACAGGTTCACCGGTTTCCATGACGATTTTTTCGATTTCGGGAAATTTGTTTCTCAGATCGGAAACTGGTCTGATGTTGATCATAACACTACCTCCTCGCATGAAATTATTATATCACTCCTATCATTATATTATCAGTATTTTATCATGAAATCAACTGTTATTTCTGCCGCGCCTGCACACACCAGCGGTACTGCGGCTGGTTCATCACACAGGTCACCAGCGTTACCACATTATCCGTGGTTGGGTTCAGCACGCTCACATCGTTCACGAATACCTTTCGCACCGAGTACACCGAATAGGTTCTTGCGCCGAGTCGGGTCGTCAGTTTGATGGTATTGCCGTTTTTCAAGGTGTGGATCTTTCCGAAGTAGTTGCTGGAGCCGCGATTGTGTCCGGCAAACGCTACATTGCCGTCCCAGATAGAGGTTTCAGTAAAGTGTCCGGCACCTTTCCGCATGGCGGCATTGTCCGTGCCCTGATAGATTTTCGCACTCAGCCCAATGGCAGGCGCGGAGAGCGTGCCGAGGGAACCATCCTTGTAATACAGGCTGTTGGTCACAGCGGTATAGCCGCTGCTCCAAGTAGTGCCGCTGTTCGAGGGCGTTTCTGCGGCAGGCGGCATGACCGTAGCAGTGCCAGTAGTGCCGCTACTTGCCGTGCCGCTTTCCAGATACCCACCGGTCAGCAGATTGGGTGTCAGCCGCTCACCAGAACCGGGCATATCTGCCATCGGACTGCCAAATGCAGGCGGAATATAGGCGGCGTTCTTGCTCACATCGGTTTCGTAGATGTTCGAGCCGCCGACTACCGTCACCGGCTTCACGCTGGTCGGCTTGCCGAAGCTGCCTGCGGCTGCGTCCGCCTCGGTGTACTCAAGAGCCAACGCCGGGGTAGTGGTCAGAACGGTCGCTGTCAGAAGCGTCAGTCCCAGCAGTTTTGCCGTTCTCGGCAGAGGTGTAATCTGCGTCCAGAATTGTTTCATCATCGTGCTTTCCTTTCTTCCTGTTCTTGATTTTTGCTGCAGTAAAACCGGCAAGGCAGAGCAAAATCAGTCCGCCCGGAATGGCAAGATAGCGCCAGTCTATCTTCGGGGCTTCTTCGACTTCCACTTCCGGCACGACAAGCGGTGTGCCGTGGAACACCGCCACATACTGCACCTTATCCAGCGATACCTTTTCCACCTCGCCGCTGTATTGTGCGGTGACGGTATACCCAGTCACATTGCGACTGGACGCGGTTCCCGTGTAGGTTACGATAGCGGAGAAACGATCTCCGATGGCATCATCGTCCACATTTTCTGTGTTGTCGGTCTGCCAGTCCACCGTGGAGAAATTCAGCGTCCGCCCGTTCTCGGTCGTGGTCTTGGGGATGTACTCCAAATCCATGCTGCTGAGATTGGGATAGGTGCGGGTCGCGGATACCGTCCACGAATTGTTTTTGTATCCGGCAGGCTCTACGGTGATGGAACCGGTATCCAGCTTCAGCGTGCCGGTGAAGCCGTCCTCGGTGGTGACTGCCTTGGTATCCGCCAGAAGCGGCAGAATAGCGGTCAGTTCCTTGCTTTCGCTGCTGACCGTTACGGTTTCAGTGTATTCCTTGGCCTGCTGTTCGGGCAGTTCCTGCCGCAGCAGGTCGGTCAGCGTAAAAGAATAACCGTCCTGCTCAAAGCTCTGCTTTGCCTGCATGGACGGCTCTTGATCGACCGGCAGTTCGTAGGTTTTCCGCACCTCGAAAATACCGTTGTTCATACTGTAACTGACCTGCGACGGATATTCCGCCGCAAATGCGGTGGTGCTGAGAAGCAGCAGCACCACCAGAATGGTGATGGGTTTCTTCATCTCTCTTTATCCTTTCCGGGCCGAGGCGGCGTCTGCCGCGACTGCTGTTTGTGTTGCCGTATCCGGTCGATGATGGAGATTGGTTCACTCTCCATCATCTCTTGCGGCCAGCCAGTCCCGCGCTCTGCGGATCTGTTCTCTTGCGGAACACGGGACTCGACTTTTTTTAACGGCTCGTCCTCTGTCGGCTTTTTTTCCGGCGCGGCATAATGCAGACGCTCGAAAACACGGTTCAGCTTGGAAACATCCTCGGCTTTCGCCAGAATATCCACATGACCGCTGTCACTGGCGGTGTCCTTGATAACGCTAAACAGAATACCGTACTTTTTCGCTTCGCGTCGAAAGGCGGCTAAGTCCTGTTCTTTCAGGTCGAACACCCGCAGTTCCTTACCGCTGCGAAGCAGGGCGTTCATGTGTGTCTTGCCCCGCAGCTTCTGATTCTCGTTCGCCAGCGCCAGACACAGGGCCGCAAGGTTCTTGGCTCCCAGTGCGGCCAGCTTCGCCGCTGCTTCGGAGATTTGGATAGCCTCGCGCGTCATTTGCTCGGCGGTTTCGCTGCCGATACTCATGGTATCGCTCCTCCTTCTTGATATTTTTTACATCGTAAACATGGGTCTGCACCCGTTCCGCATCCGCTTCGATCTGCTGGCAGAGCCGCAGTTCTCGACGGAGCTGTTTAATCTGGGCGGTGCGCGTGCTGATCTCCAGCGACAGCACCTCTTTCTGTTCTTCATCGGCGTGCCTTCTTTCTTCGTAGAGTGGTTTTCGCTCCCGCACAGCGGTATCAAGCTGCACGGTGAGCAGATTCTTGGTGGATTGCAGTTCCTCGGCGGTTTCGATTCGGTAGTCTGCCAGAAACCTGTGCTGTGCCAGATATTTTTGAAATTGTATCGTGTCCTCCAGCAGATACCGGCTGACCTTTTGGGAACCGCGCCCTTTGGCTGCACCGCGCAGCAGATAAACATAGTGAAAATACAGCGCACGAAAACCATGTACCTTGGGGTGCTTCTTGAAACTGCCCTTGCAGGTGTAATGCCGTGTAACAGGTAACTGTTTGGGTCGGTTCCATGAACGCTGTGATAAAATCCGCTGCTCAATGGCGCTGTCGGTGTAATTTTCGCCCAGACTGTCCAGTCGGATGAACTTCTTGCCGTAGGGCGGCTTGACGGCGGTATGCTTTCGGTTGCCGCTGCGGACTTGATACCCGGCCATTTGCAATTCGTCCAGAAAAGTGGTGAAGTTCAAGGACTTGCCGATAATACCGTCAATGTCCCGGCGTATCTGCTCGCGGATGGTTGGATGTTTGAACTTGTCCGCCTGCCATTCCTGATGGCTTTTGCCTTTGCTTTTCGGCTCAATGACGGATAATCCATGCGCCCGGCACAGTTCATCGGAAATTTTCTGTATCTCCTGAAAGTAGGTTTTCATGTTGCAGCGCAGCTTCTTGCCGTCCAGAAAGGACACAGAATTGACTGCGATGTGGTTATGCAAGTGATGTTTATCCAGATGGGTGCCGATGACCACCTCAAACCGCTCACCGAACAGCCGTTTGGCAAACTCCACGCCGATGGTATGGGTCTGCTCTGGGGTCAACTCACCCGGCTTGAACGACTGAATGATGTGATAGCCTTGCACGCCGCCCGTCTTGTTGTAACGCCGTTTAGTGCGCTCCATATCACGGCTGGCGTTTTCCACGCTGCTGCAATTCAGACAGCTTTCAAACAATCGCTGCTCGGTCTTATCTGGGTTTACAGCGTAGTCGATCATGTCGTCCAGTGAGGTCTTCTGCTCATTGACGGCATATCGGACAGTTTGCTTAAAGTCTAGCCGAATCGCAAAAACTTTGGTAATGGCCATATCAGAATGATTTGAGCTTGTCCCAAATCTGCACCTGCATATCTGCGATGAGCCGGAGCGTTTCCTCCGTTACCGGCTCACCGGAGTTGGCACGCTTAGTGATCTGGTTAATGTTGTTCGCAATGCCGGAGGTCTGCCGCAGCAGCTCCGCCCATTCCTCTTTAGGCCGGGGCTGCATCTGCACGCCGAGGATCACATTGCGGACAAACGGCTCGATTTTCAATCCGGCCAGTTCCGCCTGCGCCAACAGGTGATCGCGCTCCGCGTCCGTTAGACGGACGGTGATTTTTCGTTCTCTGAGTTTCATTCGTTATTCCTCCAATTTAGGGTATTAGGGCACTCCCTAACAAGCGGCGCTGTTCGGTGACGAACGGCGCTTTTCGCAAAATGCTGTCATTTTGCTATGCTTGCAAAAATATTCGGAGCGGCCGCAGCCACACCGAATTTTGAGCCGCCTGCGGCTCACCGTTCCGGCTCGTTCCTCGCCCTCTGCCGAGGAGAAATGCCTTTCTGCCGCATGAGCCATTCATTGTAGTCCTTACCCTCAGCGGGCAGTTCCACCGATACGGGCAGGTCGCTGATTGCCTGCGAAATAGCACCGGCCGCGCCGCGTCCTACCGCATCGTTGTCCAGCCGCAGCACGATTTCCTGCACATCGATGTGGCGCTTCAGGTAACCTTGCAGAGCAGTAGGCACCTTGGGCGTTTCATTCGGTCTGGACTGGTAGACGCCGCCGAGAGAAAGAACGGACTCCTGCTGCCAGTCCGCACCCTGCATTTTTACCTGTGTGAGATATGAGAGCGCGTCAATGGCACACTCGAACACATTCAGTTTTCCATTGCCTTTTCCGGTGATGGAAAAGCAGAATTGCTTGCTGCTGCCGGTCACATCCCGCTTGAAGCCGCTGCCGGAGAGCGTTCCGCGCAGTGTAGCGTACCGTGGTGTTTTGCCGTCATAGCCGACAAACACGGCATTGTGGTAGTCTGCGGCTTCGTACAGTAGGCCATGCTGAAAACAGTAGTCGAGTATCGCTATGTCGATGCCGCGTGAAAGCAGATAGGCGGTCACACGCTTGTTGTTTTGGAAGCGTACCGGCAGGAGAAAATCCGCCTTTGGCTTTTCTTCCTTTTGGACAGGTGCGGACTGCACTTTGCGGGCATCAAAAAAGCCGCACTGCTCATTGACAAGCTGTACGGCATCGGGAAATTTCATATTTTCGACTTTGATCAGATACTCCAGCGCGTTGACACCACCCATTTTATCGTGGGACCACCAGCACCATTTTCCGTTGGAGATTTTCAGACTGTCGTGGCTGCGGAGCTTATACGCTCCGGGGCCGGTGGGAATGAGTTCATCCGGCTTGTATCGCCGGAGAAAGGTCAGCAGGTCAGGCTGACGGGCACGCTCGATCTGCGCTTTGGTTGCATAGGGCATGGAATCAACTCCTATCGTTCTCGGTCATTTCTTATTTTCTCTGCGTAGTCTTTCACGCTGTATCGCTTCATATAGGCATTTTCACTGGGCGCACGGCTGTTCAGGTCGATTCCCTTTAGCCTGTAGTCATCCGGGTCAAGAACTTGTTCCACCGGAATAAAACACAGCTTTGCCGGAGATTTCAGATTGCCGTTAAATACGCCGACTGGCGTATGGAAACAGCGGTCGCCGCATTCCCAGAGAAGTTTCACACCTTTCGGCACTTCACCAAACGGGCGTTTTAGGATGACAACGGACATCGGTTCAGCACCCATCGTGCGGTAATAATCCGTTCTGGCTGTCTTTTCGTAGGCACGGATCAGATTAGAAAAACACACCTGCGGCTGTACATACAGCCAGCTTTCTTGATACCCCATCTCGTCACCTCTCCGGCTCATCGCGCTTCGGTGCGGATTTTTTCTTGTCGCGCTCCTGCTCAATCAGCAATTCATAAGCATAGTTTACCAGGCAGGGATGCGCGTTCGTGTGGAACTCCGAAAACGGGTCATGTTCCGGCGTAATGTGATAGTTCGTTTTGGCGGCTTCACGCTTGGATGCAACAGAGTACCGTCCGTCCCAGTCGGCGCACTGCACCGTGTATCCAAGAAGAAATTTACAGCGGTCATGTCCGAATTCCTGTGTCCACTCCTGCACAAACTCGCGCATCCTACGCGCTTCGTTGGCATCGCTGATATTCTCTGTGAAAGCATCGATACACGCACGGTCGCGTTTTCGGTTGGCGCGGTAGAGATGTACCTCTCCCTTTTCGCGTGCTTCCGAGTACGAGCCTTCGTAACGGAACACAGACGGGTCAGCGTACAGTTTCTCTGCCCGGTGTTGCAGGCGAGTGTCGAGATAGCTCTGTACAGAGTCACGCAGCTCCTCCATATGCCTGTCCTCCACAGGCAGCCATTCCTCATACAGCACTTGTAGAGGATGATCCAGTTCGTTCAGCACATTGAGTTCCGCTGGCGTAAACTCCGCACTTTCCAAAATCATCAGCAAGTCCTGCTTATTCACGATTTGATAGGCACTGTTGATAATCTCCTGCGGCGGTTTGGTTTTCATATCCTCCAGATAGGTGTTCAGTTCGGTCAGCGCCTTGTCATAAAGCATCTGGGCGCGTTCTTCAGTCGTACTCATCGTTCCAGTTCCTCCTTGCGTTTGTATTTTTCTTCCTGCACCGGTTCCGGCGCTTTATTATCCATGTTCAGCAGGGCGTTCAGTTCCTCCAATCTGGCGGACTTGGCTTTCAACTCCTCCTCACGGGGGAACGACTTTTGTACCTCTGCCTTTGCGGTTTCCAACTGCGTTTGCAGATTGGAAATCTGCTCCCGGCAAGCCTGTTCCTTGATGGGCAGGCCCTCCAGCGCATTGTCCATGCGCTGTAAATTGCCAAACACATCGGTTCCCAGCGTGACCGTGTGACGAAGCTGCCCGATCATGGTCAGGCGGTATTCTCGTGCGAAGGTATCAAAGGCCAGCTCCAGCGTCAGGCCCCGGTAGGAACCCACCTGCGTTGCCTCCGGCGAGAGCATATTCTGGCACATGGTCAGCAGCGCTGCGCCCGCCTCCTTCTTGTCGGCATGGGTGACGCCCGTCAGTGTAAGCGGAGAGAAGCCATCTTCGTTAGGATGGGTATTCTCCTTGACCGTGGCAATATCCGTGCCATAACCAGTGAGCCGTTCTTGCGTTTCCGCAATCTGTTTCGGAAAGCCCTTGCTGATGGCGTCCTCCAGCGCGTATTTCTGAGAAAGATGGTTGGCTTTCAACAGCTTCAGCTTGGACACCTCAATGTCAAGATCCATCTTTTCCTTGATCATGGGGTTGCCGCTGGCCAGTGCCTTGATCTCGGCATAAGAAAGTGCCTGTTCGTCTACATCTTCGGCGGAACGGACAGGCGATTTGCTGGTCATAATTTGCGATATGAATTTCTGCTTGGATTCTACCAACTGATACAAGTAGGCATCGAAGGTACCCTCGGTGACATAGCTGTAAATGTCTACCTCAGAATTCTCGTTGCCCTGCCGTATAATGCGCCCCTCACGCTGCTGAAGGTCGGACGGACGCCACGGGCAATCCAGATGGTGCAAAGCGACGAGCTTTTGCTGGCAGTTGGTGCCAGCGCCCATGCGCTGGGTACTGCCCAGCAGGATACGCACCTGACCGCTCCGCACCTTGCCGAACAGGTCTTTCTTCTGCGCCTCACTCTTGGCGTTGTGGATGAAGGCGATCTCGTTTTCGGGAATACCCAATTCCAGCAGCTTCGCGCGAATATCATCATAAACGCTGAAGGTTCCGTCATCCTTTGGGGTGGAGAGGTCGCAAAAAATCATCTGCGTGGAGCGTTGGCCAGCGGTGCGCTGCCAGATCTCAAACACATTTTCCGCGCACTTGGCGGCTTTGCTGTTGGGATTGCTGGGAAGCATGGGGTTGACCAGCCGCTGATCCAGCGCCAGCTTGCGGCCATCGTTGGTAATCATCAGCATATTGTCCACGCTGCTGTCCACCTCGCGGTTGCGGACCTTCTCGGCCCGCTCCGCCAGCGACGCCACAATCTCTTTCTGATACTCGGAGGGTTTCAGGGCGATGTTGTGGTAATGCGCCTCCGGCACGGGCAACTTGAGCATATCCGCCGTCTGAATGTCCGCCACATTTTTGAATACGCTCATCAGCTCCGGCAGGTTATAGAACTTGGCAAAGCGCGTTTTGGCGCGGTAGCCGGTGCCTTCCGGGGACAACTCAATGGCGGTGACGGTTTCCCCGTAGTTCGCCGCCCATGCGTCAAAGTGCTGTAAGCCCTGCTCTTCCAGTGCCGACATCTGCAAGTAACGTTGGATGGTGTAAAGCTCCACCATGCTGTTGGAAATAGGGGTACCGGTGGCAAAGACAATGCCGCGGCCTCCGGTGATCTCGTCCAAATAGCGGCACTTCATAAAAAGGTCTGAGCTTTTCTGCGCCTCAGTCTGGGCAATACCGCCCACATTCCGCATTTTCGTGTATAAAAAGAGGTTCTTAAAATAGTGCGACTCGTCAATGAAGATGCGGTCAACGCCCAATTCCTCAAAGGTGACCACATCGTCCTTGCGGCTCTGGTCATTCAGCTTGTCGATCTTGGCTTGCAGGCCCTTCTTGGTTTTCTCCATCTGTTTGATGGTGAAGTTCTCGGCTTTTTCTCGCTTGGCATCGGAAATCCCCACCATGATCTCGTCGATCTGCTGTTCCAGAATGGCCCGCTGGCGCTCTACGCTCATAGGGATCTTCTCGAACTGCGAATGTCCGATAATAACGGCGTCATAGTCGCCGGTGGCGATCCTACCACAGAATTTCTTGCGGTTTTTGGTTTCAAAATCCTTACGGGTAGCGACAAGGATGTTCGCTGCCGGATAGAGCTGCAAAAACTCAGTGGCCCACTGCTCTGTCAGGTGGTTGGGCACCACAAAGAGAGATTTTTGACACAGGCCTAGTCGCTTGCTCTCCATGGCGGCGGCTACCATTTCAAAGGTTTTTCCCGCGCCCACTACATGAGCCAGCAAAGTATTTCCACCGTAGAGAATATGGGCGATGGCGTTGACCTGGTGCTTGCGGAGCGTGATTTCCGGGTTCATGCCTGAAAAGCTGATGTGACTGCCATCATACTCACGGGGGCGGTTACTGTTGAACAGGATATTGTAGGTCTTGCAGATGGCCTCGCGCCGGTCAGGGTCTTTCCAGATCCACTCGGCAAAAGCCTCTTTAATGAGTTCCTGTTTGCTCTGGGCGATGGCGGTTTCCTTCTTGTTGAGGACAGCGGTTTTCCTGCCATCTGCGTCGTACACATAATCGAAGATGCGGACGTCCTTCAAATTCAAGGTGTCCTCGATAATCTCATAGGCGTTGATGCGCTTGGTGCCGTAGGTGCTGTTGGCCTTCACATTGCCGCGATCCTTGCTCTTGCCCTCGATGCGCCACTCGCCGGTGATGCCGGAATAGTGGACCTTCATGCCCCATTGCACGCTGCGGGGTGTCCCCAACGTTTCGAAGATAAACCGGCGGACATATTCGGTGTCCAGCCATGTAGCGCCCAGCCGGACGGAGATCTCGCTGGCAGTGAGGTCGGTGGGCTGCACCTGCGCCAATGCCTCGGCGTTGATCTGATACTGCGGGTCCTGTTCTGCCTTGCCTTGGGCAACCGCCAATTTCTGACGCACATTGCCGGAAAGATACTCGTCTGCGGGCAGGTATTTCTCATGCCCATCGTTCTCGCCGGTATAAGCGGGGTTCAAAAAAATCACGCCCTTGAGGTCAGAAAACAGCGTTTCCTCATCCTTGCCGGTGAGCCTGCCCATATAGTCCATATCCACATGGGCCTTTTCGCCAATGGACAGCGCCAGCGCCTCCACCGCTGTATCTACCTTTTCAGCGGGTTTGTGACTGCGGATGGTGCGCTTGGTGAACAGGTCTGCCTTCCTTTTCAGGTTCCGATCCTCGTCCAGAATTTCCAGTGAGCACAGCAGAAAATAGGAGCTGTCTTGATCGAAGGCGATGGCGTTGCCGCGGGAATTGATGAGTCCGTATTTCCGGGTGAAGGCATCGTAGAGGGCATTCAGCTTGGCTTGCTGCGCCTTGATTTCTTCATCGGGATAGTCCTCGGTCTGGTATTCCAACAGCGTCCGCACACAGTCCCGCAGCTCGATCATGCCGCGGATTCTGCTCTCCGCCGTCTTGGATACCTCCACCGGGTTCATGCGGCTGTTTTCACGGTAGTAGATTTGCCCGTTCACCAGTGTATAGGAAAAATTGCGGACAGCGGGATCAGCCTCAACGGAATGATCCTCACCCTCCAGTTCTTCCTCCCGGTCATAGGCGGTGATCTCGCCGTGGATATTTTGAACGGCCTCCGCCAGCAGTGCTTCCAACGGCTGCTCCGGGTACGGCTCGCAGGTGGGCGTGGGGCCGAACGGCCCGGACACCATCTTCATCTCGCCCAAGATCATATCCGGGTGGTCGATAAAGTAGCTGTTCATCTGAATGCCGTTATCGTTGGTGGCAAGGTGTACCCATTCTGGTTCGATGTCCACCATACGCTCACGCTTTTGGAGGAACAGGATGTCTGAAACGACCTCGGTTCCTGCCGCGGATTTGAACGCATTGTTGGGAAGTCGGATCGCACCCAGCAGCTCCGCTCGCTGTGCGATGTATTTACGGGCACTGGCGGTGCGCTTGTCCATCGTGTAGCTGGAGGTCACAACGGCGATGACGCCGCCCGGTCTGACCTCATCGAGAGCCTTTGCGATGAAATACTCATGGATGGGGAAATTCAGCCGGTCATAGCGTTTATCCGCTACATGGAACTGGCCGAAGGGAACATTGCCGATGGCAATGTCAAAAAAGTTATCTGGGAAGGCGGTTTTTTCGAAGCCCTGTACCGCAATACTGCTTTTCTGATAAAGCTGGCGGGCAATGCGGCCGGAGAGGTCGTCCAGCTCCACGCCATAGAGCTTACTGCCGCTCATGCTTTCCGGCAGCATACCGAGGAAATTGCCGATGCCGCAGGACGGCTCCAGAATGTTGCCCTGTGTGAAGCCCATCTGTCCCAGTGCGGTGTAAATACTGCGAATCACCGCAGGCGGCGTGTAAAATGCCGTAAGCGTGGATTCACGGGCGGCAGTGTATTCCTCATCGGTCAGCAGGTTTTTCAACTCGCTGTATCGCGGGTTCTTTCCGTCGAAGAAATTGGCAAGACCGCCCCAGCCCACATACTGTGCCAGCACCGCCTGTTCCTCTGATGTGGCGGCGCGGTTCTCCGTTTCCACGGTTTTCAGTGTGCGAATCGCATCCAAATTGCGCTGAAAACGCTCCAGCGGCGCGCCCTCTCCGATATGGTCATCGGTGATGCGATAGTTGCTGCCGTTTGCGTCCAGCGGATAGGCAAGCGCGTTTTGCTTTTTCTTTCTCAGCGGCGTAAGTACTACAGTGGGTTCGTCTATCTGCGGCTGCTCCGCTTCGATAGTCGGTGGGATTTCCTGCGGCACGGGTTCGGGTTCAGCAGAAAATTCAGCTTGTTCCTGCTGTGGCGTATCGTGCCGATGGTTGAACAGGCTGAAAGTGCCGTCCACATACTCCGAAAGCCGCTCTTTTGCGCGGCGGACGGAATCGAAATACCGGTCATTCTCGTCCAGGCTGTCCAACCGATAGGTTAACGCCGCCAGCATCTCAGCCGCTTTTGCTCTATCCGGGAGCTGTGCTTCGATAGCATGGACAGCTTCGTAGAAATCCGCACTTTTGGGATAGGGCCGCGGAACATCGTCAGGCGCATTGTAAAAACCGTGATAAACAATTCGTGCCAGCTGTCCACGCTCATATTTCGGGATTTGTGCGATAGCATCCTCGCCGGGAAACCGCTTCTGTGCAATCAGCTGCTCGTACTCTTTGACCACCTTGGGGATTGTCAGCTTGACTTCATCATAGTTCTTGCGTGCATAGCGGCGGCGCATTCTAATGCCCGCGTGCGTTTCCTCGTAATCATAACCATCCATAGCCGAACCGCTGTACTCGCCAAAAAGGGATTTGATAAACTTTTGGTGTTCGGCTGTATCGTTAGAATTGCAGAAATGCGAGTAAACTGCCAGTCTGGTATCTGTGGACTGACGAAGAAAATATCGGTCAATTTCATCCTGCGTGATGAACATTTTGCATTGGCGCAGGAAGTTTGGCTGTGCGGTGAAGTGGCGCTCCGGCAGGTTCAGACCGTCCAGCACAACGCCGATACGGTGTGTGTTATAACCGCTTAAGTGGAATCTCGTGATACTCTGATCTGCGGCATAGGCATCGAGAAAATTGTGGTATTCCTGTGAGAGCGTCTGCAATCCGCCTTCGTTTTTTGCAAACGCCACCATATCGTCGTTCAGTTCTGGATAGCCCTTGTGTTGGTCATGGATCGCCAATGTCTGTGGGAATAGGCCCTGTGCGCGCCCTTCTTCGTTCAGGTCACGGGCGGTCATCAGCAGAGCTTCCATTGCTTCGTGCAGCACCTTGTCCGGGGCCTGCTCCAACTCTGCTGCCGACAGGTAAGTACCTACCTCCAGCAGTTCCAAAATACGAGTTGAAACCTGCTCCCATGTGACCACAGTTTTGCTGTACCCGGTGCGGATACTGTCACCTTGAGCAAGATGGATGCCATCTTCCATGAACCACACGGCATATTTGCGGCCTTCATATTCAATGCCGCGCCCATTTTCCGTGCCAAACTCCCGGCGCAAAAACTCTTCATTTTCCTGCTCTGGCCGTTCCCGCATATAAAATATGGCGATACGCTCCGCGCTGTTGGGCTCATTTCCGCCTGTGCAGAGTACCTGGTCAATGACCTCCTGCGACACCGTGCGTGCGGATGTAGGAACGCCGGACACCTCACCCTCGGGTATCTCATACACCAGCGTATCACCGCCCATATCGAACAGGGCAAGCTGCTCTGCCATGACAGGGGCATTTTGCAGACCCAGCTTGATCTTATACTCGCCGCGTTCAATAAGATTTTCTGTCATTTCGGTAATGACTGACCACGAAAAAACGGACTCCGAAGTACGGGAGAGGTAGCTACCCTCCCACATCAAAAGTCCGTCTTTTTCGGCGTGGTAGCCTGTCCGAATGCCGTCGGTCATGACTTCCACCCATATATCGTTGTAGCTGTTTTTCAAGAACTCTGTGCGTTCTGCAAGATTCTTGTGGCTCTGGAAATACTCAAAAATCTCCTGCCGCTTGTGCTTGCGCCCGCCGTCGTCCAGCAGGTTCGCTTCAATGAGGTGGGTATCCAGAAAGGGAGGAAATTCGGTGGCTGCAGCGCTTTCGTTGGTTTTGTTTAGCTGTAAATCAGATCGTTCAGTACCTGCTCCTCCGCGCTGTGCCGGAGATTGTTCATCAGACCCGTCCAGCGCAGCGGATCGGTCGCTTTCAACTCCTCCGTCACGCCCTCGGCTTTCGCCATCTGCGCCACGGCCTGTGCTACCATCCTCTGCGCGGTCTGCTCGATCTCCGCCAGATGTTCCGTCAGCCGACAGCTCGTTTTCAAGTTGGTGTACAGCACGCGGCGGTGCTGCTTGAGGTACTGCCGCCGCAGTTCCGCGTACTTGCCCAGATGGACTTCCGGCTCCTGCGGAAGCAGCAGGTTCGGAATCTGAAAGCCGTTCTGCTCGTGATAGGTGATTTCCATGTTCATCGCTCCTTTCAGCGTCAATATTTCGTTCGGTATTGGAATCATACCGGTTTTTGCTGTCCTTTGCAAATAACTGCTCTCGCTGAGCCTGCATGACGGTTCGGCTGATTTCGCGCAGTCCTATTTCTGCGATGTCACTGGTAGCGATGCCAAGGGCGTTGATGGTAGTAGGCGTGTTGAATTCATAGATATGGCCGAATTCATCAGGTGAAAAGTAATCATCTGCCCGCAGGCCCAGACGGGTCAGTAGCATATAGGACACGCTGACTTCCAGTGCATCCCGGTAGAATACCTCCAGATTGAGGTCGTCCAGTTCTTCCAGCAGACTGTCCTCGCGGCAATCCAGTAGGTCATGCAGATAGTCCGTGATGTTATCTGCCACGGCGTTATGGCTGGCAGAGCGCACCGCCTCTGCGAGATTTTCTTTCTCGGCAAGGTTTCCGAAGGTGGCCTCCAGCGTTTCAATGACAGCCGGTTCAAAGGCAGGCTGCATTGTCCAGATCGGCAGCGGACGAGAAAATCGTGACTCGTGCGTATCCGACACATCGAAGTAGAGTTTCAACAGATGCTGTCCATCGTCACCGAACACGGCAATGCTTTTTGCACCGCGATTGACCCAGCGGCCAAACTGCCGGTTCCAGCGTTCCATTTCCAGAACGGCAGTTGCGTCCGGGCGCTGGGCATAGATCAGGATTTGCTCATCAAACGGGCATTTGTAGTTATAGCAGGCCGCACGGAGAAAGCCTGTCCAGCTTTTGTAGCTGCTGGTGACGCTTCGCACGGTCTGGTCGTACAGTTCGGTGATGAACTGAAATTTGGTTGGCAAATGTGTTGTCCTCCTTTCCAAAGGTATGAAAAAAGCAGCCCTTATGGACTGCTTTCAGCGGATGATTTAATTTTACGATATGGAAGTATTACTCACCATGTTTCGGCAAGCAGGAAATCGACAAGATGAACGATTTTAATACCGTTTTCAATGCCGGTATCCATTTCGTTGAGCGTAACGACATATTTAGGATAATGGTCACGAATCTCCATCAGATTTCCGACCTCTCGATCTGAAGTTGCCGGAATCTGGACACAGACCTGCACATAAATCTTTTCGTCACGGCGCGTTGCTACAAAGTCGATCTCCTTCGTATCGTTCTTGCCGATAAAAACATCGTAACCGCGGCGCTTCAATTCCAGAAAGACGATGTTTTCCATCGCACCATCCAGCATCTTTCGATTATAGCCCAGCAGAGCATATTTGAGCGATACATCGGAAAGATAATACTTCTCCTGCGTTTTCAAAATGCTCTTGCCTTGCAGGTCATAGCGTTCGCATGGATAAATGATGAACGCCTGCTCCAACCAGCGCAGATAATTGTAAATGCTCTCCACCGAAACTTTACGGTGCTCACTTTTCAAAAAAGTAGAGATAGAGTTAGCCGAAAAGGTCTTGCCCATATTCTCGATGATGTATTTCACCACGCGATCAAAAAGATCTTGCTTGTTGATACGGTGGCGCTTTACAATATCGCGGGAAACTACGGTGTGATAAATGCCGTTGACGATCTGATAGGCACTCTGCTCATCATACTCGCTCAGCGCAATAATGGGAAAGCCGCCAAAGCGAATATATTCCTCTAGCAGTTCCCTGCGTGATAGGGTGCTGTCTGCCTTAAAGTCCAGATACTCCTTGAACGACAGCGTATAGACGGGAATGGAAACATAGCGCCCTGTCAGATAGGTTGAGATTTCGCTGGACATCAGTTTGGAATTGGAGCCGGTTACATAGATGTCGGCATCTGCACCCTCCAGCAGACTGTTGACCGCTTTTTCCCATCCGTCTATCTCCTGAATCTCGTCCAGCAGAAGGTAGCAATGGTCTTTTCCTTTCATAGCTTCCAGCAGTTCATCATACATCTGCTTGGCGGTGATGTTTTCAGGAATGTCCATCTCCGTGTATCGCTTGGAGATAATATGGTCCTCGGATATGCCACGGCGCAGAAATTCTTCTTTCAGCATTTCAAAAATGGTAGACTTGCCGCAGCGGCGAACGCCAGCCAGTATCTTGACAAGCGGTTTATCAATAAACGGCTCGATAGCTTCAATATAGTCCGGTCTGTTAATCATGATATCGCCTCCCCTATAGCTATTAGTATAACCAGAAAAATCAGGATATGCAATGAGTTTTTCTGGTCTAACCGTAAAAACTTTATATCTATTCAGAGGCGATATGACTTATCGTTCCGGCTCCGCTCGCTTCTTAGCAAGGGAACGCGCTTTGGCTTTCAGCTGTGCGCGGTATTTTTCAAAGGTATCACGCTGGTAGCAATACATATAAAAATTATAATCGCCCTTTGTCGGCGTACAGCGCAGCATATACACATACTGCTTGCTTTCCACCAGAAACGCGCAGGATGGAAGAATAGCATCTTTGATGGCGCAGCTTCGCTGATAGTAAGTGCAGCATCGTTTCATGGTGTCAAAGTCCCGCAGCGGGGAATCTGGCTGTTCTCTCAACCAATTCACGGTGCGGTCAATATCTGCCTTGAACTCAGGTGTGTTCAGCATGTCATTCTGGTGCGGCCACCAAGTCGTAAAAAACTGCTTGCCGCTGCCAAAGTCGCCGCGCAGATGGCCGATACAGCCAGCGACCTTGTCCTGCTCCTCAGTCTGGGAGTAACAGAGGTCATGCAGCGCAGTGTCATCGGCTACAAAAAAGTCGATGACCCGCTTTTCACTGGCGGGGTACTTCTGCTGAAATTCCGCAAGGGTGCGACACTCACCATCCAGAAAGGAAAGACTGTCATTCTCCATTGGAATCCACCCATCAATGGGAAGTTGGAACGGCTCACGGGTGAGGACGGTGCCGTAGTAGTTGGCGAAAATGCTTCTGGCCAGTTCAACGGGTTCGCCCCAATCCTCATCCCCGTGGCGCAGCTCGTAGCGATATACACCCTCCGGCACGGTGGCTCGGTCAACGCGGTATTCTGTAAACAGTGCCGGTTGGTCAAAAATCGTGACCTCCTGATAGGTCACCTTCTGCGCGTCATAGCTCATCTGGTTTCACCTCGTTCTTTTCGTTCTTGTAACGGCGCTGTGTTGGCCTTTGTACGCTCCCGCAAATATTCGGCTTCTGCGTTGATGCGTTGGGCAAAGTCTGCAACAGCATCAAGCTTGGTCGCGCAGTAGTGACCCCAGAAAAAGTTATTCGGGTCATTTTTTACATTGGCCTGCCATGTGACATAGGGCGCTGCCTGATTGTTCGGATTTTCTCCGATGACGAACCGGGCGTTGCCGACGGTCACGCTCTCGATAATGACATAGCCCTCATTGACCTGCTCTTTTTCGTTCATTCTCATGCCTCCTCGGTTTTTACTTGGCCGAAAGAAGAATATTCTTTCTCGGCACAGTAGTTTTCTTCTCTCTTTCGGCTTAGTTAGGAAAAGGGATTGTAAGGGGAAAACCCATGCAAAGCCTAACGCTCCTGCTGCCGAAGCTGCCGCTTGTGCCAATCCTCCAGCAGCTTGACGATGATTTTCTGTTTTTGTGACGGCGTATAAGTTCGGGGGAAATATTTCGCCAGCACATCGCCTTTCAGCACCAGCTTTTCCTCGATAGGTTTCTCCTCGGTCATAATAGCGTCCACCACATTCTCGTCCAGTTTGCCATCTTGGCTGTACTGTTTGAGCCGCTTGGCCTGACTGAGATTGGGCGTACATTCCTCGCGCTCGATAGCGTCGCAAAGCATAAGCTGTTCCGGCTCGGTGAGGTATGACACCTCCACCGCCGCATTGAACGCAATCGTCTTGTTATCCACACGGTTCAACAGGTCAGGGACAAGACTGGTCAAACGGATATAGCGTCGGATTTGGTCTTTGCTTTCTCCAACCTGCTCCGCCAAAATATCACGCGATTTTATACCGTCTGACTTGTGTGCAATTCGCGCACAAGTTAAATCCGTCCGTTGCCCCTGTCGTTTCATCGCGTCCAGCTTCATCTTATACGCAAAGGCTTTCTCGGATGGAAGCAGTTCCTCGCGCTGCAAGTTACTGTCCACCATAAGCAAAATCGCGGTATCATCGTCCATCTCCCGCACGATGGCAGGAATCTCGGTCAGACCCGCAAGCTGGCTGGCGTGATGACGGCGGTGTCCAGATACGATTTCAAAATTGCCGTCATTTTTCGGGCGTACCAGAATGGGAACCAAAACACCCCGTTCCTTGATACTCTCAACTGTTTCCAGCATTTTATCATCGTCTATTACCTTGAACGGATGGTTCGGGAACGGCTCCAGCTTATCCAGCGGAAGGCTCTGCACACGCTCCTGCGCGTCTGCCTGCCGTTCTTCGTCTGTCTTGAACAGGTCATCATAGCTGGCGAGTTGGATATTTTTCGCGGCACTTTTCATGCTCCAGCACCTCCTTCGTAAATTTCTCATAGGCGGTCGCTACAGGACTGCGCGGGTCAAAGCTGAAAATGCTGGTGCCTCTGGCGCTCATTTCTGCCGCTTTGATACCACGCGGTATCTCGGTGTCGTAGACTCGTATCGCTTTGCCGTAGGCGTTCCGCACAAGCTGGCTGATCTCCTTAGAAAAGTTCGTGCGGCTTTCTGTCATGGTGATGAGGATACCGCTGATTTTCAGATTGGAATTCAGCTGGCGCTGCACCTTGCTGACCGTACGGAGAAGCTGTTCCAAGCCCTTGACGGGTAAGTAATGTGACTGAACCGGGATAATGACCCGATCTGCCGCCGTCAGCGCGTTCAGCGTCAGCATACCGAGGGACGGACTGCAATCCACCAGAATGTAGTCGTACTGCCGCTTGACCTCGCTCAGATAGGTTCGCAGCACCGTTTCGCGGCTCATGGTGTTCACAAGGGACACCTCCAAGCCGGAAAGCTCAATGTTGGCGGGCAGTAGGTCCATGCCCTCCTTGTGGTGGAGGATACCGTTCTGCGGCTCGATGGGGCGGTCTGAGATGATGCGCTCCAGCATGGTGGCCAGCGTGGGGGAGAGCTCGTCCGGCTGCTGCCAGCCGAGCATTTCTGTCAGATTCGCCTGACTGTCTGCGTCGATGAGCAGCACGCGCTTGCCCTGCCGCACCAGTCCAGCGCCCAGATTGACCGCCGTAGTGCTTTTCCCCACGCCGCCCTTTTGGTTCACGATTGCTATGGTCTGCATCTTTTTTCCTTTCTTTTCTATTTTTAAGCAAAAGAAAATCGTCTGTGCAAAACAGACGATTTCTCTTATGTAAATGAGTGCGTTCTATGTACAAAATAGTGTATGTTTTGAGGTGAAAAAACGCCAAAGGAGGTCGGCGTAAACCTCAAGCAGGGCTATAACGGCGATCTGACCAGCCGTCAGGCCGGCTCCGTAGGCGGTCAGATGGTGAAGAAGATGATCGAATCCTACGAGCAGAATATGGCAAACCAGGGCTAAACGCTTCTCTTTCCTGCGTAAAAAGGGACACAGAATCATTCCGTGTCCCTTTACTTATGCTTTCTCTGCCTGTCTGCGGAACAGCTCATCAAGTGTTCTGCCATTCCTGTTCTTCCACTCCGCCCAGCCGTTTGCGCTTACGCCCAAAACGAAACAGGCGTCGCACTGGGCGAGGAAAACGACATGGACTTGCTCAGATAATGCTTGTTATCCTGATAAACAATATCGTTTTCCGATACAAGTCAATTTCTATCCATCCGAACAGTGTAAAGCCGCCGCTTCACAGGGAAACGGCGGCTTTTTACTCTTACTCAGGACTCTCTCCAGTCCGTGAAAATACGCTCTGCATCAGACGCGCTTGCGCACGCGAGCAGCTTATTAGCCAGTTCCCTGCATTCGTCGTAGGAATGCTTTGCAAGGTCTGCCTTTGCTGCCAGCATTGCGGATGCCGACATGGACAGATTGGTCACGCCGAGACCGCACAGCACCGGCGCCATGCCGGCCGTGCCTGCCATCTCGCCGCATACGCCGACTTCGATACCGTTCTCGTTCGCTGCTTTGGCCGTCATGGCGATCAGGCGCAGCACGCCCGGATGAAGCGGACGGTACAGGTAGGAAATCTTCTCGTTGATGCGGTCCACCGCGCAGGAATACTGAATCAGGTCGTTCGTGCCAATCGAGAAGAAGTCAACCTCCTTCGCCAGCACATCCGCGCAGACAGCCGCCACCGGAATCTCGACCATAATGCCGACCTTGACGTTCGGGTTGAAAGGTACGCCTTCCGCGGTCAGCATGTCCTTCGCCTGCTCGAGCACCTGCTTTGCATCACGCACCTCATCCACCGACGAAATCATCGGGAACATAATGCGCAGATCGCCGTACTGCGCGGCACGCAGCAGCGCGCGAAGCTGAATCAGGAACAGCTCCGGTTGATTCAAGCAAATGCGGATCGCGCGGTAGCCGAGGAACGGATTCTGTTCCTGCTCCAGCGCCAGTGCGGGCACTTCCTTGTCGCCGCCGATGTCCAGCGTGCGGATGATAACCGGCTTGCCCTGCATGATCTCACACGCCTTCTTGTAGGCGGCGAACTGCTCTTCCTCGCTCGGCAGGTCGGTACGATCCATGAACAGGAACTCCGAGCGGAACAGACCAACGCCTTCACCGCCAAGCTCCGCTACGCGGACCGCGTCATCCGGCGTACCAATGTTGCCCTCGATAATTACACGGCGGCCATCCGAGGTCGCGCCCTCCTTATCCTTGTACTGCGCGAGCATGGCACGATGCGCCGCATCGGCCTTCTGGCGCTCCGCAAAGTCGGCAAGCGTCTGCTCATCCGGCTGCGCGACTACTTCACCTGCCGCGCCGTCGATCAGCAGCAGGTCGCCGTCCGCGATCTCGTCCGCCTTCTCGCCGGCACCGACAATCGCCGGAATGCCCATCGAACGCGCCATGATCGCCGAATGGCTCGTGCGGCCGCCGATCTTCGTGATAAAACCGGCAACCGGCTTGCCGCCGATCTTCGCCGTGTCGGACGGCGTAAGGTCGTTCGCCACAATAATGCACGGCTCAGTGATCGTGTCAATCGCGTTGTCCGCAATGCCCTTCAGATTCTTAATGACCCGCTGAGAAATATCACCGATGTCTGCTGCACGCGCCTGCATATATTCGTCGTCGAGCGCGCGGAACATCGCCTGAAAGTTCTCGCAGTTGACAAAGCACGCGTACTCCGCGCAAACCTTCTCATCCGTTACAATGTTTGTCATACCCTCGACAAAATCAGGGTCGTCGAGCATCATCAGATGCGCGTCAAAAATTTCCGCCTCAGCCGCACCGATATTCTTTTCCGCATCGTCACGCAGCACTTCGATCTGCTGCTTGGCTTTTTCCACTGCGTCGAGAACGCGCTTGCATTCGGCTTCCGCATCGGCAACGGTCTCCTTAACGACCGAAAGATCTTCTTCCTTGATAACGAGAGCCTTTGCCTTCGCCAGACCCTCCGAAACGCCGATAGCCTTGAATTTAACCATGGGTTTTCCTCCGTTTTTACGATTGTATTTTTATACAAATTTCGCAACCAAACCTATATTATATTGTACAACATCCCTATACTTTCGTCAAGCAAATAAAGTTTTTTCTGCAAACCGACATTTATTTTTTAAAAACGAGTGCCGCACTCGGGATTTGTCTGCTATAATAGAGGCATTCCACACTACTTCTACTGGAGGAAGGATAATTATGGCTAATCGCTGCACTCGTATTCCCGAGATCATGTTTCCGCGTGAAGGCGTGGATCTGTCCAAGTGGGCAGTCATCGCCTGCGACCAGTACACCTCTCAGCCGGACTACTGGGCCGAGACTGATAAGGCCGTCGGTGACGCACCCTCTACCCTGCGTCTGACCCTGCCGGAAGTTTATCTGGAGGACGCGGACGTTGCTGCCCGCACGGAGAAAATCCATCAGACCATGCAGCAGTATGTGCAGGACGGCACGCTGCGCACCCTGCCCGCCGGCGTCGTTCTGACCGAGCGCTGGTCCGGCGGCTCCTGCCCGCGCCGCGGCATCGTGCTGTCGGTCGATCTGGAAGCGTATGAATACACGCCCGGTTCCGCATCCCTCATCCGCCCGACCGAAAAGACGGTTGTCGAGCGTATTCCGCCCCGTCTCAAGGTTCGTCAGGGTGCGTGCCTGGAGCTGCCGCACATTATGATCCTGATCGACGATCCCGACCGTCAGATCATCGAGCCGCTGTTCGAGCAGACCGCCTCTTATGACAAGCTGTACGATACCGACCTGATGCAGAACGGCGGCCATATCACCGGCTGGTTCCTGCCGAACGGTCCGGAGACCGAGGTCATCGAGGCCAAGCTCGAAGCACTCTGCGATCGTGAGACCTTCAACAAGAAGTACGGCTGCACGGATGCACAGGCGCTGCTGCCGTATGCAGTAGGCGACGGCAACCACTCCATGGCCACCGCAAAGGCGTACTGGGAAGAGGTCAAGAAGGACCTGACTGCCGAGGAGCAGGAGAACCATCCGGCACGTTTTGCACTCGTTGAGGTTGTCAACATCCATGACGAGAGCCTGATCATCGAGCCGATCCACCGTGCTCTGTTCGGCGTAGACGCAGATGAGCTGCTCGGCGCACTGACCGACTTCTACAACGGCGAAGGCTGCAAGGCTTACGTTGCCGACGAGGCTCCCAAGAGTGAAAACGTGCACTTCTTCCCGTTCTGCTCGGCGAACAAGTCGGGCGTGTTTGTTGTCGAGAACCCGAAGTGGGCCATTCCGGTCGCTACCATCCAGACCGGTCTGGACGCTTATCTTGAAACCCACACCTCCGCGAAGATCGACTACATCCACGGCACGGACGTTGTTGTTTCGCTGGCGGAAAAGCCGGGCAACCTCGGCTTCATCCTGCCGGACATCGCCAAGAACGACCTGTTCCGCGGCGTTGTTTTCGACGGTGTTCTGCCGCGCAAGACCTTCTCCATGGGTGAGGCGCACGAGAAGCGCTACTACATGGAGGCAAAGACCATCGTAAAGTAAAGGCAACACCGCACAATTAAAGCGGCGGTGCTTTGCGGAAATTTTGTGTCCTGACTTTGTTGCAGTTTCACGGTAATACATCAAGTATTACCGCAAAACTGTGCCTCGTCAGTACGCAAAATTTACTCGCAAATCACTCTTGTTCAATTATGCGGTATTACCTAAAGTTACGCTTTTTCAGAGGACGCAGCCGCATCGGCTGCGTCCTTTTTCCATTCCAGAACTGCCGTGTTTCCTTCTGTGTGGCAAAGTACAAACGCCGGTGCCAGCGCGAACGGCTTTTTCGGGTCGAATGGGCATTGCAGACGCAGTCCGGTCTCGGTCGGCTGAATCTGCACGCTTTCGTTGGATAGAAGCGCGTCCAGAACCGCATCTCCGGTGACAAGCGGCGGCTCGGGCGGCGCATTGCTCTGCGGCAAAGTCTCCGGCGCAGACGCGAGGTAGAACCGTTCGGGTTCGCCCTCGCAGCCAGTCTCATGCAGCATTTGCCGCGAGAGATGCCGGCGCAGGCGCAGACGGCCATGCTCCGGTGCAGGCAGACCGACCCGCAGGATGTTTCCGTTCACGACCGTATAGCAGCGCAGCAGTTCGTCTCCGCAGACAGCGCAGTCGAGATTGACCTGCACGCCGCTCTTGTCCGGGGTCCAGTCGATCGTGCCGATTGGGTTGTCGTTACAGAATACGTCTGCGCGCATGGACGGTTCTCCTTTCTGCAAGTTATAATTTGTTAAACGAAGCGAGCGAAACTCATCTTCGCGGCGG
>OHAU01000830.1_pt1 | contig 39919 bp, 38 predicted proteins | sample 1577181 | NCBI WGS metagenome assembly OHAU01 (sample SAMEA3541472, study PRJEB24748) | human gut metagenome | biome: human gut; feature: human-associated habitat; material: faeces | place: China | collected 2012 | reverse complement strand
TCCGGAGCTGGGGCAGCTTGCCGCCGGGAAGGCGGCGGACCTCTTCATGGTCGATACCCGGCGCCTGGAGTACGCCGGTGCTCTCCATGACCCCGCATCCATGCTTGCCAAGCTGGGTGTCACTGGCCCCGTCTGGCTCACCATGATCAATGGCCGTGTTGTTTATCGGGACGATCATTTGACCGGCGTCGACGAGGCGAAGCTGCTGCAAGAGGGCGAGCAGGTCTGCACCCGTGTGCTGCGGGATACCTGCGAGGCCTTTGCACCCTATCGCCGTAATCCACAATAGGAGGAAAGGAACATGTCATATCTGGACTTTCAGCTGCTTCTCTATGTGCCGTCGGAGCAGTATGAGCCCTGCCGTACCTTTTACGAGCAGGTATTTGCGGCACAACCGTTCTATGGTTGGGACGAGGGGCCGGAGGACCGGGGCGTTAAGTACGATCTCGCCGGCACAAAGCTGGTGCTGCTGACCCAGGAAAATCCGTTCCCCACCTCCGGCGCCGTACATTTCCAGCTGCAGGTGCCGACTCTGGAGGATATCTATCCCCGGGCGCAGGCAGCCGGTGCCGTCACCCAGGAGCCTTTCTTCCGCCCCTACGGCTGGCATATGTTCCGCATGGCGGATCCTGCGGGAAATCACATCAATATTTATACGGTGCCAACCACCACCGAATAAAGCGCACCGAAACCGTAAAAATTAAAGGATGCTTTTCGCGCCCGGAATTAAAAAGGGAGGCAGCTTATGAAACAGAACCGTCTCGTAAGCCGCCTCCCTTTTTTCGTTTTTAATTGCCAAGGTTCACGGCATCATCCGGCGGGCCACGCGGATAAAGTCCTCCTTGCCGAAAATCACCGGCACCGGGTATACGGGGTTGGCCTCCGCCCAGGCGGCCATTTGAGGCAGGTCCTCCGGCCGAATACAGGGAAAGCACTCCGGAATGCCCAGCGCCCGGTTCATGCGGTAAATGGTCTCTACCGCCTGCTGGGTAAGGCTTCGGGTCTCCCGGGTATTATAAAAGCGGCCGATGTAGGCCTCCACCGCATGGGTCAGGGCGTCCAGGCCGGTCTCCGCCGTGACGCCGGCCGGCAGGGATACCGTCAGCGTCGGGTCCAAAATGGCCCACCGGGGAATCAAACACAGATCATTCACCGCATACTTGTGGGGGGGGCTCGTCCGTAACCACGGTGGCAATGGCAGTCTCCGACCCGGTCCCGGCTCCGGTGATGCATTCCGGCCTGCGTCAGGGCAGTACCTGGGTCTCCAGGCCGAAGCAGGCCTGAAACACCCGACAGTATATTTTTTAAGCAGCATAATGCGTACATCCTTTCCATGGACTATTACGCCGCATTTTAGGCGGGATTGCAAGACGGAATGGGGAGATGGATATTGTAGGAGCGGACGGCTCTGTCCGTCCAGTGCGGTAACGCAACATTTTGTAGGGCAGGGCCCGTGTGCCCTGCCGGGAGTGGGGGTGCCGGGCAACGGGGTGAGGGTACCCCGCCCTACACACCATTTACCGATGGAATTTCACAAGGGGCGGCGGCCGCCCACCGTCGTGCCAACCGATTCCCGGCCACTGTCGTGCCCGTTAATTGGAGCACTTTCTCGAAATTACCCCTCTTCGCTGCACATCTTGTTATGCGTTGTAGGGCGCGATGTGAGCATCGCGCCGCACGATAGACGCAGAGGGTATTCCTGTTATGCCAAGGCGACACAAGCGGGTCGAGCGCCGCGGTGGATAGAATCTAAGACAATGCAAAAGCATGGGGCGTTTGGGTAATCTCCGGCAGAGCCGGGGGTTGTCTTTGATGGCCAATACAAGAAGAAGGCCCTCGGCAATGCCGGGGCCTTCTTCTTCACAGTATCTGTTTTTGGTTAAAATCCGTCGCACAGCTTGCGCCGTTAAGGCTCGTTTGTAAAAATACACCCTGCTTACAGGCGATACGCTCGCTCTTAGAAATGGGAATCCACGTACTTATTGTACTTATTGAGATCCATTTCATCCTTGTAGGTATTGCGGAAGCGCTGGACGGTGAGGCTGTTGAACTGGATGATATTCCGGTACTTCAGCACGCCCGCCACCAGAGCGATGCAGCCGCAGATATAGCCCATATCCACCCGTGTGCAGGTCCAGCCCAGACCGGCCAGCACCAGCAGGGAGATCAGGACGCCGGCCACCTGCTTTTTCGGGTGCAGGCGGCGCACCGTCTCCTCCTTCACCACGCCCTCGTCCACCATGACCTTGGCGAAGCGCTTCTGCACGGTGAAAAGACTGATGGCGTTGAGCAGCATGGGGGCCGCCACGAAGAACGCAAACAGGGCGATGATGGCATTATAGACGAATACCATAAAGTTATCATTGTTCAAAGGGGAGTTCCTCCTTAGATAAATTTTATTGCCAGCGGGCTTGGCCCGGAGGTCACGGACAGACCACCACGGGAACATCGTCCCGCTGGGTGGCATAGAGTACGTGGCTGTAACACAGCCGGAAGGACAGGACATCCCCCACCTGCACCGGCTGGGGGGCGTCGGTCACGTCCAGAATACAGTGATCCGAGGAGCCGCCGATGACGGTGACGCCGGGCATGGTGGGCCGGAGCGTCTCCATGTCGCCTACGTCGGCCCGGCCCAACGCCAGAATGGCACGGAGTCGGAGGCCACGATCCTCATAGACAGGCTTTCGGCCGAAGGCGTCGGCCCCCAGCTCCCCTTGGGGATAGGTGGGCTTCTCCTTCACCTCCACCACCTCTGCCTCCAGACGGAACACGTCGTCCCGGAGGTAGTCTGCATCGTGGATGCCCCAGGAATCGGCAATATCCTGCGCCGTCAGAATATTTTCTCCGATCCGTAGGTGGTTGATGCCGGCGGGCATGGTGCCGGTATGGATCATGGGATAGGAGCTGGTGGCGCCGCCGGAGACTATCTCCAGCGGGCGGCCGATGGCGTCCTCCACCCGGCGGGCGATGGCCAGCAGCATCTGCATCTTCTCCGGCGTGGCCCGCACGGAGCCGTAGCAGCTGAGGTTCACGCCTACGCCGGACAGGTGGACATGGGGCAGCCGGCGCTCCACATACAGGCAGGTCTGCACCATTTCCTCGTGGTCCCAGTAGCCCTCCCGCAGGTCGCCCAGATCCGCCATGATGATGACGGCGTGGGGCTTCTCCTGTCGGGTACACTCCTGCTCCAGCAGGTCCAGAGTCTTGCGCTCGCTTTGCAGCGACATTTCACACAGCCGTACCAGCTCCGGCAGCTCCGTGGGGCCGGGGATGCGGATCAGCAGATAGGGGCCGGGGATGCCCGCCTGACGGCAGCGCTCCACCTGCTCCAGACGACTGGTTCCCAACTGCGTGACGCCGCATTCCCGGAAGCGGCGGGCCACCTCCGGCAGGCCGTTGACGCCCTTGATGACGCCGCAGACCTGGATTCCGCAGGCGGCGCAGCGGGAGATAGTCTCCCGGGCGTTGCTGCGGAAGGACGAGTCACGCAATACCAGTCTGGGGTATTGACGGTTCATTTCCATTCCTCCTCACACCTGCGGCCCAAAGCCGTCAGGTTGACAGGAATAGTTTACCATATCCGGCGGCAAAATGCCACCCTCATTTTGTGCAAGCTATAAAAATTTTAATAGCGGGGCGGCACCAGCCGGGCCTTGGTCAGAGCCACCACCAGCGCGGGCAGCAGGGCCAGCTGGATGAGGGTGCCGGGCCACGAGATCAGGATGTGGGCAGAGACCCACGCCGCCATGGACCAGCTGCCGGCGGGGAAGGTCAGGGCCTTCACCACGCCCGCCACGATGCGGCCGCAGGGGATGGCGCAGCACAGGGCGATATAGAGGTCGCCGTAAAGCCGCCCCGTATGCACTAGACGCATCACCAGCGCCGTTACCAGACCGTAGACCGCCAGCTCCGCCATCATGGAGGGCAGCACCGCCGTCGCAGGCATACCGGTCAGCACCGACGACAGCAGCGGGCCAAGCAGGCCGCAGACCACGCCGTAGGGCCACGTGCAGACCAGACCGCACAGCAGCACGGGGACGTGCATGGGCAGGAACACGGTGCCGGAGCCCAGCGCATGAAAGGCCATGGGCAGCACCACGCACAATGCCACGCAGATGGCGCAGAATACCAGTTTTTTCGTTGCAGAGAGCTGCATGGGAAGCTTCCTCCTTGGGGATCGGTATGATCTATAGTATATTATAAGTGAGTCTTGCCGGATTTGCAAGAGCGTCTCTTGACAAAACCGGCGGTGGGGATTACAATGCAGTCGTTCCAGAGGTCGCCTGCGGGCGGCTTGGTTTCCGAGATGCAGTTAGATAACATTAACCAAAAGGAGTGGAATCCATATGATCGAGACAACGGTGAAGGTAGACGGCATGATGTGCGGGATGTGCGAGGCCCATGTCAGCGATGCCATCCGGGGCGCTCTGCCGGTGAAAAAAGTCACCGCCTCCCACACCAAGGGGCAGGCGGTGATCCTCAGTGAGACGCCGCTGGACGAGGAGGCCCTGCGGGCCGCCATCGGCAAGACCGGCTATGAGGTGCAGGGCGTCAGCGCCCGGCCCTATGAAAAAAAGGGATTGTTCGGCTTCCTGAAGAAGTGAGCTACATCCGCTTGATCTCCTCCAACAGCAGATCGATGTCCAGCTCGTCCGGCTTCTCCTCCTGAGAGACCGGGGCGGCGGGGGCCGGTGTTTCCCGGACGGGAGATGCCGGCTTTTCTGCTGCCGGAGGGGCGGGCTTTTTCTCCTCCGCAGGCGGGGGCGTGGGAGCCTTCTCCGGCTGCGGAGCAGACTTCGGGGCGGCGGGCTGCTGCGGGGCCGGACGGTGGGGCATGGGCGGCACGGCGGCCTCCTGCTCCTCACGGGCCATCTGGCGCATCACCACACGCTCCCCCTCCCGGAAGCCACGACGGTAGCCGCCACGGCGAGCCAACAGGCAGAAGATCAGCAGCACCAGCACCAGCACCAGCGCAACGGGGGCCAGCAGCGGCAGCTGCCACGGCAGGTAGGGTACTGTGATGGGGGTCAGCAGCACCCGCCACAGGGCGGCAAGCGGCGAGCTTACACTGGTGCTTGCCGGGGCGGCGGCATCGACGGCCAGTGCCGTCTGCGGCAGCAGGAACAGTCCCATCAAGCCAAGGTATGTTTTTTTCATCCGTGCCACTCCCTTTCCATACAAATTCTCCGTACAGTATACCACGCACGCCGCCCGGCTGTCCACGCTCCGGCGGCGATTTTTTAAGGAAATATGAAATTTGTCGAAAGTGAGCATTTTCCGGTAGCTTTCCGCCGCCGCTTCCCGTATAATGGAGACAATGAATCCGGGAGGTACGTCCATGCAAGCTACCAAGGAAACTGTTCAGAAGCGGCCCCACACCGCCCTGTGGATCATCCTGTGCGTCGTGCTGCTGTGTGCAGCCGGGGCGGCGCTGTATTTCTGCCGGTGGGCGGAAAAGCCCCTGACGCTGGCGGAGGGCTATGTGGCCGCCGAGGGGCTGACGGCGGACATCACCGACGGCGAGGGGGCCGTCCTGTCCCAGCCGGTACGGGGGACGAAGGTCACCTATGTGGTGGAGGACGAGGACAAGGATCATCCCGGTCTGGTGCGGTTGGTGCTGGGGGAGGACAGCTTCGGCTATCTGGCCCGTGAGCAGCTGGTAACGGATCCCAAGGACGTGGTGGCCACGAAAATCATCTATGTCCGCACGGCGGTGAATCTGCTGGATGAAGCGGGGGCCGTGCCGGGGCGGCTGGTGCAGAAGGGAGAGGCCCTGACCGTCACCGGCTGGCAGGATATGGACGCCAGCGGCGCCGTGGGGCGCTGGCAGGTGGAGGGCGGCTACATTCGGGCGGAGTACGTCACCATGGACGAGCCCAGCGCCAAGGCGCAGTACGATCAGGAGGTCTATCAGCTCCACGCCGAACGAGGGGACAGTTGGGGCGGCGGTGATGCTGCGGGGCTGGACTACTTCCCCCGTGAAAAGGCCAGCTTCGAGGGCCATCCCATGCCCGGCGAGGTGAAGGCCCTGTATCTCAACAACGAATCCATCGCCCAAGCGGCGGAATATGTGGAGGTGGCGGACTCCTGCGGCATCAACGCCTTTGTGGTGGACATCATGGACGGCGGAGCCATCGCCTATCCCTCGGAGGTGATGAAGCAGTACTCCCCCTCCGCCTACGAGAGCGCCTACAATACGCTGGAGGTATATCAGGCGGGGATCAAGACCCTGAAGGATGCCGGGTACTACGTCATCGGGCGCATCACGGCCTTCAACGACCCCAATCTGGCGGAGGATCACCCGGAGTGCGTCATTGCCGATCAGGCGGGCGATCCCCTGCAGATCGGCGGGATGTACTGGCCCAGTGTGTACAGCCGGTTCGTGTGGCAGTACAAGGTGGAGCTGGGGCTGGAGGCGGCCCGACTCATGGGCTTTGACGAGATCCAGTTCGACTATATGCGCTTCCCCGACGGCACATGGGCCTTCGAGGAGGGGACCATTGACTACCGCAACGAAAACGGCGAGAGCAAGGCTCAGGCGGTGCAGCGATTCCTGATGTACGCCTGCGACCGGCTCCACGACGCCGGGGTGTATGTCTCCGCCGATGTGTTCGGGGAGTGCGCCGAGGCCTACGTCACCGCCTACGGCCAGTACTGGCCTGCCATCAGCAATGTGGTAGACGCCATCAGCGCCATGCCCTATCCGGATCACTACGGGGCCTCCGGGGACTGGCTGCCGTGGGAGCACCCCTACGAGACCATGTATGCCTTCGGCCAGAAGGCTGCCCAGCGACAGCTGGAGACGGCGTCTCCGGCTGCGGTACGCACGTGGGTGCAGGCCTACAACGCCATCCGGGAGCCCTACAACACCTACGGCCCGGAGGAGGTAGGGGCCCAGATCAAGGCCCTGCGGGACACCGGCAACACCGGTGGGTATCTCACATGGAACGGAGCCTCTCCGCTGGGGAAATACTGGGCGTTGGCTCCGGCATTTGATTGAGGAAGCATAGAAGATGGAGCCTGCGGCTTTGCCGCAGGCTCTCTGTGTGTCCAAAAAAGTCTTTCCTGCACGCCGGGGCATTTCTCAGAACTTCAAAAAGCTTCCAAAAAATGAGCACCAAAAAAGCCGCCCTGACGGCGGCTTCTTTGGCGGAACAAAAAGAAGGAAAACGTAAAGGTAGAAAGCAAATGAAAAGGGGGAAATGCGATTACTTGTGATCCACGGAGTACATATGCTCAATGAGGCACAGGATCTTATCGGAATAGCCGATCTCGTTATCATACCAGGAGACCACCTTCACAAAGGTGTCGGTCAGGGCGATACCGGCCTTGGCGTCGAAGATAGAGGTGTGGGTGTCACCCAGGAAGTCGGAGGAAACCACAGCCTCGTCGGTATAATCCAGAATACCCTTCAGCTCACCCTCGGAGGCCTTCTTCATGGCGGCGCAGATCTCGTCGTAGGTGGCAGGCTTCTCCAGATTCACGGTCAGATCCACCACGGAGACATCCAGCGTGGGGACACGCATGGACATACCGGTGAGCTTGCCGTTCAGGCTGGGAATGACCTTGCCCACGGCCTTGGCAGCGCCGGTGGAGCTAGGGATGATATTGCCGGAGGCGGCACGGCCGCCACGCCAGTCCTTCACGGACACGCCGTCCACCGTTTTCTGGGTGGCGGTGGTGGAGTGAACGGTGGTCATCAGGCCGTCGGCAATGCCGAAGTTATCGTGCAGGACCTTGGCCACGGGAGCCAGACAGTTGGTGGTGCAGCTGGCGTTGGAGACGAAGGTCATGTCGGAGGTGTAGGTGTCCTGATTGACGCCCATGACGAACATGGGGGTATCATCCTTGGAGGGGGCGGACATCACCACGTGCTTGGCACCGGCGGCGATGTGGCCGGCGGCCTTCTCCTTGGTCAGGAACAGGCCCGTGGACTCGATGACGTACTCGGCGCCGATCTCCTTCCAGGGCAGGTTGGCGGGGTCACGCTCGGCGTACACGGGGATGCTGCGGCCATTGACGATAATGCCCTTGTCGCTGGAGGACACGTCGGCCTGGAACCGGCCGTGCATGGTGTCGTACTTCAGCATATATGCCAGATAGTCGGCAGGGCAAAGGTCGTTGATGCCCACGATCTCGATCTCCGGGTGCTGCAGGCTGCAGCGCAGGACCATACGGCCGATCCGGCCAAATCCATTGATACCAACTTTAATGCTCATCACGAAAACTTCCTCTCTGATGGAATATATCAAACATATGGTATGTTTAGTATTATATGCACCTGCCGCAAAAAAATCAAGCCTTTTTTCATAAAATTTTTTTCTTTTTTCAAATCCGGGGATATGCCTTGTTTTTCAACAGGAACCCTGCTATAATGTGTTGAATTTCACCACTGCCGTTGTGCTGGAGAAAGTTGGCGGGGATACTTCCCCCCGTTTCCCGGCATGGTAAAGAGGAAGGGGGCGATAGCCGTGGAGCATCAAGAGGACAGCCAGATCCTGCTGGAGCAGATCATGCCGCAGATCGCAGCGCAGCTGCGGGGGGCCATGGGCAACATCCATACGGCGCTGACCCGGCTGGTGCCGGAGGAGATGCCGGAGGGCGAAGGCTCCACCGGGCAGAGCGCCGCCATCCTGTGCCAGAGCTACTACCGGCTGCTGCGGCTGGTGAACAATCTCTCCGCCGCCCCCCTGATCTCTCAAACAGAGCCGCTGGAGACGAAGAATGTGGAGCTGGTGGCGTGGCTGACGGAGCTGATGCACTGCGCCCAGCCGCTGGTGGCCCATGCCGGGGTGAGGCTGACCCTGCGGTGCAGCCTGACGGCCCATGTGGCGGCCATCCACCCCAGCTATCTGGAGCGGCTGTTGTGGAATCTGCTGTCCAATGCGGTGAAGTACACGCCCTCCGGCGGCGAGGTCACGGTGACGCTGCGGGCCGCAGCGGGACAAGTGCTGCTGACGGTGGCAGACAGCGGCGTGGGCATCCCCCCGGAGCAGCAGGCGCACCTCTTCGACGGCTATCTGGAGAAGCTGCGGATGCCGCCTCCCCCACAGGGTCTGGGGCTGGGCCTGCCCCTGTGTCAGGCCATTGCCCGTGGTCACGGCGGGCGGCTGCTGTTGCAGTCCGGCCCGGAGGGTACCACCGTAACGGTGTCGCTGCCGGATCGGCGCTGCACCAAAACGGTGTTGCGGGAGCCGCCCTTCGCCTACGGCGGCGGCTTTCATCCGGTGCTGCTGGGGCTGGCGGATGCGCTGCCCTATACGGCCTTCACCCGGAAAAATCTGGACTGACGGCCCCACATATGATATTAGGATCCCCGCTTTGGCGGGAAAGGATACACGAGGAAACGGTGCATGGAGAAAAAACGAGTTCTGGTGGCCATGTCCGGCGGAGTGGACAGCTCGGCGGCGGCGCTTCTATTGCAGCAGCAGGGCTACGCCTGCGACGGGGCCATGCTGAAGCTGTACAGCGGCGAGGTGGAGGGTACCTGCTGCTCCGCCGACGATGCCGACGATGCCCGCAGCGTGGCCTATCGGTTGGGGATGAAGTTCTATGTATTCAATGAGACGGAACGGTTTGCACGGGACGTCATGGACCACTTCGTGGCGGAATACTGCGCCGGTCACACCCCCAATCCCTGCATCGACTGCAACCGGTGCCTGAAGTTCGGAGCGCTGCTGGAGCGGGCGCTGGTGCTGGGCTACGACTATCTGGCTACGGGCCACTATGCCCGTGTGGGCTACGATCCGGAGACGGGGCTGTACCGGCTGCTGCGGGGCCGGGACCGGCGGAAGGATCAGAGCTATGTGCTGTATCAGTTGACGCAGCACCAGCTGTCGCACCTGCTGCTGCCGGTGGGGGAGTTCGACAAGCCCGCCATCCGGGAGAGCGCCCGTGAGGCGGGGCTGCTGAACGCCGACAAGGCGGACAGTCAGGATATCTGTTTTGTGCCGGACGGGGACTACGGCCGCTTCCTGCGGGAGTATGGTCATGTGGAGATGACGCCCGGTGACTTTGTGGACCGGGGGGGCCGGGTACTGGGCCGCCACAAGGGTCTCCCCTGCTACACCACCGGCCAGCGGAAGGGGCTGGGCGTCAGCGCTGGGAGACACGTCTACGTGGTGCGGAAGAACGCTGCCGACAACACCATCCTGCTGGGGGACAACGAGGAACTCTATGCACGGGAGCTGACGGCCTGCCGGGTGAACTGGATCTCCGGCACGGCGCCGACGGAGCCTGTCGCCGTCACCGCCAAGACCCGGTACAGCCAGACGGAGGCGGAGGCGGAGGTCACACCCCTGCCGGAGGGGCGGATGCGGGTGGTCTTCCGCCAGCCCCAGCGGGCCATCACCTCCGGACAGGCCGTGGTGCTCTACGACGGGGATACGGTGCTGGGCGGCGGCGTCATCGAAGATCGGTGAAGATTTTCCCGGATTTCCGGGAAATATCTGTTGACAAACACCGGCGCATGTGTTATATTTATTCTTGCTTGTCGAGCTTATCGATATGGCGGCGTAGCTCAGTTGGCTAGAGCATGCGGTTCATACCCGCAGTGTCACCGGTTCAAATCCAGTCGCCGCTACCAAAGCCCGGAGAGATGTACCACGTCTCTCCGGGGCCCCTCAAGGGTTTATCCGGCCCGTTGGTCAAGTGGTTAAGACACGGCCCTTTCACGGCTGTAACATGGGTTCGAGTCCCGTACGGGTCACCACAAGGCAACTCGTAAGGGTTGCCGAATAGGGAGGCTTAGCTCAGCTGGTTAGAGCGCCTGCTTCACACGCAGGAGGTCACTGGTTCGAGTCCAGCAGTCTCCACCAAAAAGTTCCTGATTTCGTAAGAAATCAGGAACTTTTTCTGTTTATGTCTTCAAATAGTGACGCTGCATTTTGGCGTTTTTCGCTTGACCCAAACCGTGACCCAAAAGCCGAGAGGTCAGGAAAGCACCGGAGAGGGGCGGATGGCATCATCCGTCCCTCTCCGGCTGTTTTTTGTGGGCTACATGGTCTGGCTGATGACGCTGCCGATGGTGTCGGCGGCGGAACGCTTCATCCCCTCCGTGGCGTGAGTGTAGGTGCTGAGAGTAAAGCCCGCGTCATAGTGTCCCAGTGCGCCGGACAGCGTCCTGACATCCACGCCGTACTTGAGGGACAGCGTGGCGAAGGTGTGTCGTAACCCATGGAAGGTAATGCGCCTGTCCGGTGCGGTGGGGTCACAGATGGCGTTGCGGTGACGGAGGATGAACTGCTGCATGCCGGCAATAGCCCGGTCGGTGGGTACGCCGTCCGGCACCAGCAGCTTGTGGCCGCGTTCCGTTTTCTCCAGCAGCCGTTGCAGCATCATCGTGATACGGTCATCCTCGATGGGGACGATACGCACCTTGCCGCCCTCGCCCCTTACGGTGAGGGTGTTTTCACGCAGCGCACGCTCCGTCGCGGCGGCGTTCATGCGGAAGCACTCGTGGATACGCAGCCCGGCGTAGCGAGCCAGATACAGGGCAAGGATGTAGTCCTGCCTCTCCTCCGCCATGGCGCGGCCGATCAGCTTGCCAAACTCCGTGTGCGATCCTGCTGCCCAAAGCGACGGGTGGTGTTCAGGGGCGCTCGCCCCCCTTTACCGCCGGGTGGCAGTCGCCGCATTCTTTGCGCTGCGTCCTCTATCGACGGGTTCTACAAACGCAGTCCCCTTATGTCCTTGATACGTGACAAAATCATATTACAGCTGCAGCTGACCACACCAGGCAAGGCATCAATGACCGTATGCAGAAAAACCTCCATTTCTTCAGCGGAGGCGGCTACGGCGTGGACGTGCAGCTTGTCTTTTCCTGTCACGCGGTAGATCTGCGTGACGGTATCGTTTTGATGTAAGATATCTGTGACCTCCGCCAGACAGCGCGGTGTTGTTTCGATTTCAAAATAGCAGGAAACCGCCCCGCTGATCTTCTGAGGATTGATAACAGTCGTGTATTCCTCGATAATGCCCCTTTGCTCCAAAGCCTGTATCCGGGTCTTTACCGCAACTCTTGAAATGCCGACTTTTTCACCAATATCCGAGTAGGAGATGCGTGCATTTTCTATCAGCAGCCTCACAATCTTTTGATCCAATCCGTCCAGCCCATCTAAGTACATACAGTTTCCTCCGCAAATCAGGTTTTTCCATGATCTTTAGCTCTGATGATACCACCGTTCCTTCAAAAAGTAAACGCCGCATTGACAGATTGAAGCAAAAGCACTACAATACTTGCGAAATGCAGCTTTTAACTTACGATTCGGAGGCGTGCCATGAACCGTGATTTAACACGAGGCCCCGTCACAAAGTCCATGCTGCTGTTTGCCATCCCCATGATTTTAGGGGATCTATTGCAGCAGTGCTATAACATTGCCGACACGCTGATTGTCGGGCAATTTCTCGGGCGTGATGCGCTTGCGGCGGTGGGCTCGTCTTTTACGCTGATGACCTTTCTGACCTCCATCATCCTCGGCCTGTGCATGGGGAGCGGCGCACTGTTATCCATGCGCTTTGGGCAGCGGGATGAGAGGGCTCTTTGCGAGAACCTCTGTGCATCGTTTTTCTTTATCGCGCTCGTCACCGTGCTCTTAAACATCTTATCATTTGTCTGCCTGGACGGGCTTCGCACCTTCCTCCGGGTTCCCGCCGAGGTCTGGGGCGATATGCGTGAATACCTGTTTGTGATTTTCATGGGCATTCCCGCCGTTTTCCTGTATAACTACTTCGCCTCTTTTTTGCGGGCGATCGGCAATTCCGTTATCCCGCTGGGCTTTTTGGCTGTTTCCGCTGTACTGAATATCGCTCTCGATCTCTGGTTTGTCATCGGGCTAAATAGAGGCGTCGCCGGAACAGCGGAAGCGACGGTGATCGCCCAGTATGTTTCGGGGATCGGCATTGCCGCTTATGCGTTTATGCGCTTCCCGCAGGTGCGCTCGGTATGGAAGCTCTGCTGTCTGCGGCGCGGACGTATCCAGGAGATCGTCTCCTTCTCCACGCTGACCTGCGTGCAGCAATCGATCATGAACCTCGGTATCCTTATGGTGCAGGGACTGGTCAACAGCTTCGGCCCCGTTGTGATGGCGGCCTTCGCTGCCGCTGTGAAGATCGACGCCTTTGCCTATATGCCGGTGCAGGACTTCGGCAACGCCTTTTCCACTTTTATCGCCCAGAATTACGGCGCAAAAGAGAGTGCACGGATACGTGCGGGGCTGAAAAGTGCCGTGTGCATTTCCATGGACTTCTGCGTGGTCATATCTGCGCTCGTCTCCGTATTTGCAAGACCCCTTATGGCGATTTTTGTGGATGCCGGAGAAACCGAGGTCATCCTGGAGGGCGTGCGGTACCTTCGTATTGAGGGTGCGTTTTACTGCGGCATCGGCTGCCTATTCCTGCTCTACGGCCTGTACCGTGCGTTGGGGCGGCCGGACATGAGCGTTGTCCTGACGGTCATCTCATTAGGCACACGTGTCGCGCTGGCCTATCTGTTGTCCGCCATCCCCGCCATGGGCGTCACCGGTATCTGGTGGTCTGTCCCGATCGGCTGGGGGCTGGCGGATTTAGCCGGGCTGCTTTATTACAAGGCAAAAAAGCAGGCGCTGCTGTTTTGAACCTCGGCTGAGGTCGAACTGCTATATTTGATTTATAAAGGGCGGATGGTAGGCTGGTCGGCGGCTGACCCCGTCAGCCGCGCTGCCGGTTGTGGTCACGCAGCGGAGGCTCATCAAGAATATGCTTAACAAAATCTACATAGCCGAAACGCGAAAACCGTGCTATATTGGGAACGCAGTCGATTTTAGGAGGTGAGTCCCGTGACAGAAACCGGTTTCCATTTGAAACACCATCTGACGTCCTTTCAGATCATGATCCTCGGCTTTGCCGGTGTGATCCTGCTGGGTGCGCTGGTGCTGATGCTGCCGGGCTCGACGGCAGGGCGGGTGTGGCCGCCGTTTCACGAGGCATTGTTTACCTCCACCTCCGCCGTCTGCGTAACGGGACTGGTGGTGCAGGACACCGGCAGCTACTGGTCAGCGTTCGGACAGACCGCCATCCTGCTGCTGATCCAGATCGGCGGCTTAGGTGTCATCACGGCGGCTATAACGTTCTTGATGCTCTCCGGCAAGAATATCTCGCTGAAGGAGCGCAGTGCCATGCAGGACGCCATCTCTGCGCCGGCGGTGGGCGGCATCGTGCGCCTGACACGTTTTGTCCTGATGGGAACATTCCTTGTGAGCTGGTCGGGGCTCTTGCGCTGCTGCCGGCATTCTGCCGAGACTACGGACTGCGGGGCGTGTGGTTGGCAGTATTCCACTCCGTTTCCGCCTTCTGCAACGCGGGGTTCGATATTCTGGGGCGGGCGGATGCCCTCTATCCTTCCCTGACGGCATACACGGCCGACCCGCTGGTCAACATCGTCATCATGCTGCTGATCGTCGTGGGCGGTATCGGTTTTCTGACATGGGACGATGTCTGCACCCATCGGCTGCACCTGCGGCGGTACCGGATGCAGAGCAAGGTCATTCTGAGCGCAACCGTCATCCTGATCGCGCTTCCGGCATTGTTCTTCTTCCTGACAGACTTTGCAGAGCTTCCCGCGGGACAGCGCGTCCTGGCGTCGCCCTTTCAGGCGGTCACACCGCGAACGGCGGGCTACAACACCGCAGACCTGACGAAAATGAGCGATACCTCACAGGCGGTCACGATTTTGCTGATGCTGACCGGCGGCGCACCCGGCTCCACGGTGGGCGGCATGAAGGTAACGACGCTGGCTGTGCTGGCCGCCAACGCGGTCGCCGCTTTCCGCAGGCGAGAGGATCCGCAGCTTTTTAAGCGCAGACTGGAGCCCTCCGCTGTGCGGAACGCCGCCGCCATCCTGCTGCTGTATCTGGGGCTGACCTTCGCGGGCGCAGCGGTCATCAGTGCGGCGGAGGGACTGCCGCTGGGTGCCTGTCTCTATGAAACGGCATCCGCTGCCGGGACGGTAGGGCTGACACTGGGGCTGACACCGCAGCTGGGTACGCTGTCGCAGGGCATTCTCATTCTGCTGATGTTCTTCGGGCGTGTCGGGGGACTTACCCTGATCTACGCCGCATTCTCCGGGCATGATCTGACCTATGCCCGGTATCCGAAGGAAATGATCACCGTAGGCTGAAAGAAGCGCACGATGAAGAACGTATTATTGATCGGACTTGGCCGCTTCGGGCGGCACCTTGCCATGCAGCTGAGCGAGCTGGGGCATCAGGTCATGGCGGTGGACCGGGACGAGGAGCGCGTCAACGAGTGTATGCCCTTTGTCACCAATGCGCAGATCGGTGACAGCACCCGCGTGGATTTTCTGCGCTCGCTGGGCGTTGGAAACTACGACGTCTGCTACGTTACCATCAGTGGAGACTTCCAGAACTCGCAGGAAACGACGTCCCTGCTCAAGGAGCTGGGGGCGAAATATGTGGTGTCCCGTGCGGAGCGTGACGTGCAGGCGAAGTTCCTGCTGCGCAACGGCGCGGACGCGGTGACATACCCGGAAAAGCAGCTGGCGAAGTGGGCGGCTATCCGGTACACCGCCAACCACATCTTCAGCTACATAGAGCTGGGCGAGAAGCACGCCATCATCGAGGTCGCCGTCCCGGACAGCTGGCAGGGTCACAGCATCGGTGAACTGGACATCCGCCGAAAGTACGGCGTCAATATCCTCGACGTGAAGCAGAACGGCAAAACCGATGTGACCATCTCGCCGGAAACCGTGCTGGACAGCGGCCTGACGCTGCTGGTGCTGGGTGAGTATACGGCGCTGAAAAAGTGCTTCCGGCTGTAAGGCTGCATCTGTCATTATTTCGGTTCCCTCGAAAGGTGTTCATGGCGGCGACCATTATCTCCTTCGGCAAGCCGGTAGAAAAAGTCACACAAAAGCCCAAGAAGCCCTTTGAAGAGCGTGTACATATTCTTTGAGGGAGCTTTTCGTGACGCTATATAGCGCAGTCCCTCATGAGGAATGTTCTCATGAGGGACTGCGCTTATTGCAATAGGGTTCTGGACTCTATGCGCCGGCGGCATTCATCTGTTATCCCGTGGCTGCCGGTGCTTAGAACGGCGCACCGCTGCCGCAGCCAATAGCATTCCGGACGCTGTTGCCAGCATCGCGATACGGATGCGGGTATATCTTGATCTTATCCACCTCATCGGGTTGAGCTCTCTGAATGTCGGCACCGTATATGGCCAGTCGGTTTTGATCATTTGTGTCAAATTGTGTAAGTAACCTGTCAAATATTGCCGAGAAAAATAATGCCGCCCGAGATATAATAAAAAATAATATCATTGGGGAGGCGTGCAGAGATGGAAGTTCGAGTAAAAAATCTGACAAAACAATTTGGCAAGACCACCGCAGTCAACCACATCGATGTTGTATTCAAGGACGGGAAGCTGACGGGACTTCTTGGCCCGAGCGGATGCGGCAAGTCTACGACTCTCTACATGATTGCCGGTCTGGAGGGTGTTACGGACGGCGAAATCATGTTCGGCGACCGGGATGTGACCACCCTGATGCCGGAGAAGCGGAATATCGGTCTGGTATTCCAAAACTACGCACTGTATCCCCACATGACAGTCCGGGACAACATCACATTCCCTCTGTCGAACATAAAGGATCCGGAAACCGGGAGGCCGTATTCCCGTGCCAAGCGTAACGCCGCGACCGATGAGATTGCCAAGCTGGTCCAGATCGAGTCCTTGCTGGACCGCAAGCCCGGTCAACTTTCCGGCGGTCAGCAGCAGCGTGTCGCGATTGCCCGTGCGCTGGTAAAAAAGCCCGATGTTCTGCTGCTGGACGAGCCTCTCAGCAATCTGGATGCCCGCCTGCGCATGGAAATGCGGTCAGAAATTCGCCGTATCCAGCAGGAATCCAAGGTGACCACCATCTTTGTTACCCACGATCAGGAAGAGGCCATGAGCATCACGGATGAGATCGTGCTGATGCGTCAGGGTGTGGTGCAGCAGGTCGCCGGTGCCCATGAGATGTACATGGATCCCGCCAACAGCTTTGTGGCATCCTTCATGGGCAATCCGCCTATTTCCTATGTGGATGTGCAGGTCGGCGGCGGTTCGGCTGTTCTGGAAAATGGCCTGCGTCTGCCCTGCAGATCTGACTACGCCGGACATGCTAAAATGGGCATCCGTCCGGAGGCGTGGGCGCTGGGCGGTGATCTGTCTGTCACACTGACCGACGTGGAGATGCGGGGTCAGGATCAGGTGGTCTCCTTCACTCTGGCGGGCCAGCCGGTTCGTGCTATCCTCAACGCGGAGGAGTATGTACGCCCCGGTCAGGAGGTTCACCTGCGTCTGTCGGAAAAGCGCTGCTATCTGTTCAACCCCGAGACGGGCGTCCGCCTGTAAGGAGGCTCACTATGCTGAAAGATAAGGTGAGAAAAGATCCGGGGGCTGCCAAGAAGCGCAGATACCAGCTGGTGGAAATGTCCGACGGTACCCTCCGTGTGCGCAGCGGATGGGCCTATGCGTACATTCTTCCCGCTATGGCTTTGCTTCTGCTGTTCACCGTGTATCCGCTGGTCATGGTGCTTCGCACGGCTTTCTATCAGAAGTATATCTATATCACCAATACCGGCAAGGGCTTCGGACTGTCCTCCTTTGCATGGGTCCTGAAGGACTCCACCTTCTGGATGGCCTGCAAAAACACAGCGATCCTGCTGCTCATTGCCCTGCCGATTACGCTGATACTTGCTCTGGGCATCGCCCTGCTTATCAACTCCATCAAACGGCTTCAGGGCTTGTTCCAGACCATCTATTTCCTGCCCTACGTCACGTCCACCATCGCCATCGGCATGGCGTTCCTGTGGCTGTTCCATTCAGACTACGGCTACATCAACTATTTCCTACAGCTGTTTGGCATCAGTCCGCAAAAGTGGCTGACCGATCCCAACCTGATGATCGTGACCCTTTCCATCTTCTCGGTCTGGAATGGTCTGGCGTTTAAGATCCTTCTGTTTCTGGCGGGTCTGCAAAAGATTAACAAGCAGGTCTATCAGGCTGCAAGGATCGACGGCTCCTCCCCCACGAAGACACTGTTCCGCATTACGCTGCCCCTGCTGAGTCCCACCATCTGGATGGTGATTCTGGTGTCCGTGATTTACGTGGCCCGCACTTTCAACGAGGTCTATGCCATGTTCGTCTCCTATTCCGGCGGAGCCGCCGGCTCGGGAAACGCCGCTATCACCATCATGTACTACATTTATTGGATGTTCTACGATCAGGGAAAGGTCAACTACGCTGCGGCAGCCGCCATTCTGTTTCTGATCGCCGTCCTTCTCATCACGGTGGTACAGCGGGTGGTCTCCAAGAAATTTGTCCACTACGTGTAAGGGAGGGAACACGATGAAGAGAAAAAATACAGAGCTCCAGATCCGGGATACCCGCAAGACGGTTCTCACCGTCATCAAATACGTGGTGCTGATCATCGGCGCACTGGTGATGATGTTCCCCTTTATCTGGATGCTCCTCACCTCCCTGAAAACACTGCCGGAGGCCATCTCCATCCCGCCCCAGTGGATGCCCGAGACTCCCCAGTGGAAGAACTACGAATACTCCTGGAATCTGGTCCCCTTCGCTATGTTTTTCCGCAACACCATCTGGGTCGGCATTCTCAGCGTGGTGGTAACCTTGGCGTTCTCCATTCTGGGTGCCTACGCCTTCAGCATCTACTCCTTTCCCGGCCGTAACCTCTGCTTCTACCTGTTCATGCTGACCATGATGGTCCCCTCGGAGATCCTGATCATCCAAAACTACGTGACCTGCAGCCGCCTGGGGCTTCTGGACAGTTTCTCCGGTATTGTGCTGCCGACAGTTGCCAACGGCTTTTACATCTTTATGCTGCAGGAATATTTCATGCAGACGCCGCCCTCCCTGTTCAAGGCCGCAAAGGTGGACGGCTGCAGCAATCTGAAGTTCCTCATCAAGGTGGTCATTCCCATGAATGTCAACGCCATTGTCACTGTGGCGATCCTGACCTTCATCACCGCTTGGAACTCCTTTATGTGGCCCCTGATCGTCACGCTTTCCGATGAGCACACACTGCTTTCCGTGGGTTTGCTTCGCTTCCGGCAGGCATCCAGTTCCAACCTGCATAATCAAATGGCGGCTGCCTGCATTGTGCTGATCCCCATGGTCATCTTCTACATCATCTTCCATAAGAAGATCATGGAGGGTGTTGCTTCCGGCGGTACCAAGGGCTGACAGCCCAAATATATAAAATTTTTGGAGGTACATTATGAAAAAGTGGTTGAGTTTTCTTCTTGCGCTCTGCATGCTCCTGAGCCTGACCGCCTGCGGCAATGAGAGCGGCGGCCCGTCCGGCAACCCTTCCGAGCCCAAGTCTCCCACGGACGTGGAGGTGGAGCTGACCGAGCCCGTCACCATCACCTTCTGGCATGGCATCGTGCAGGAAAACATGCAGCAGACCCTGAACGAGATCGTGGATGATTTCAACAAGGGTATCGGCGCTGAGAAGGGCATCACCGTGGAGTGCTATGCCAAGGGTGAGATGCCCGATCTGGAAAACGCCGTCACCGCTGCTATCAAAGCTGGTAATATGCCCAACGTCACCCTGACCGAGGCTGCCTCTGTGGTGGACTGGCTGCAGACTGACTGCGTGGTGGACATGACCCCGTACATTGAAAATGCCAACTACGGTCTGGATCTGTCTGATTACTATGACATCTATATCGAAGACAGCTGCAACTACCCCGTCCCCGGCTATTACAGTCTGCCCCTCTATGTGGCCTGTGAGGTCATGTACTATAACGTGGACTTCTTCAAGGCAAATAACCTGAGCGTTCCCACCACCTGGGCTGAGTTTGAGGAGACCTGCACCAAGATCGCTGAGATCACCGGCAAGCCTGCCGCCGGCTGGGACGAGGGCGTGAAGTGCTTCTCCACTCTGGTGGAGCAGAAGGGCATCGGCTATACGGATCGCGAGGGCAATCTGCTCTTCGCTGACAATCTGGACGCCACCACCGAGGTCATCTCCTGGTATCAGAACATGGTCCAGCGGGGCATTATTCGCACCCCCGGCGAGGACTACTTCTTCTCCGGCCCCTTTGCCAACCAGCAGGTACAGATGTATCTCAGCTCCGGCAACGAGGGCGAGTTCATCAACATGAAGATTCCCGAGAGCGCCAAGTTCGAGTGGTCCTGCGCTCCCATTCCTCAGTTTGAGGATGGCACCAAGGCCGACTACGCTGAGGGCTTCCTCATCAGTATGCTGGACAACACCAACGATCTGGCCACCCGCTGGGCCTCCTGGATCTTTGTCCAGTATATGCAGTCCTATGAGGTCTGCCAGAAGATCAACTCCGGCGAATCCCGCCTGCCCTTCCTGAAGTCTGTGGCTGCCAGTGACGAGTTCCTGAACAGCGCCGCCCCCGCCCAGCTGGCCGGCGTTGAGCAGCAGGATTTTGCCTACACCTATCCCGGCTTTGAAACGGATACTTACACCTCCAGCGGTCTGCACGACTATGTGGTGATCGCTATGGACAACATCCTGAACAACGGAGCCGACGTGCGGACGGAGCTCGAGAACCTGATCTCCACCCTTCAGTAAAGCTATTTGATATAAAGAGGAGACGTCAACTATGGCGAAAGAAGCGTTTATGTCTTATGATCCCTGGTCCAACATCCAGTCCAGAAACGGGATCCCCGGTGATGAGCTGATCTCCATGCTGCAAAAGTCTATTCGACGCGGACTGGAGGAAAATGCTCTGGCTGCGGCCTACGAGATGTACATCACCAGCCCTCAGTTCCACGAAAAGATGTGGCGGCGGCTGCTGGCCATCTCCGTTGAGGATGTGGGATTCGGTGATACCCATGCCCCCCTGCAGGTCTACACCCTTTTCAAGATGGCACAGGAGTTCCCCTACTCCGACGGTGACCAGCCGATGTTCTTTATGCACGCGATCCGTTATCTCTGCCGCTGCAAAAAGGAACGTACCACGGATAACATCAAAAACCAGATCATCAAGGAATGGGAGCATGGCAAAAAGCCCGAGGTCCCGGATTATGCCTACGACCTCCACACCGCAAAGGGACGTGCCATGGGCCGTGACGAGATGCACTTCCTGACGGAGGCCAGCCGCGTCATCCCCCAGCTGGAGGGCGAAGACATCGTCCGCATCCACGAGCAGTACATTGAATTCTGCAAGCATGAGAAAGAGATGACCGGCAAGCCGGAGGTACAGCCTTTCCGCTATAACTGCTGGCAGTATTAACAAAACAACCACCTCCCCCTCTCAAAAAAGAGTACCGGCCCATCCAAGATGGGCCGGTACTCTTTTTTAGGTTGCAAACCCGCCGCTTTACAGGTAAAATAAACTATCGACCATAAGAAGGAGCGAGGCGGTATGCTATTCCTGAGTGAAAAACTGAATGATCCCCGCATTCCCGGGAAAATCCTTTTCAACGAGGATGAAAACGCCCATCTGCCGCCTCACTGGCACTCCAATGTGGAGATCTGCTTTTTTCTCCAAGGTGGTTTTTGTGCCCGAATAGACGGACAGTGCTACACCGTGCAGAACCAGGATCTGATCCTGGTCAACAGCGGCCAGCTCCACCATGTGGGCGAAAACTCCGTTGGGGAACGCCGGGGCATCTCGCTGGTAGCGGACATGGATTTCTGGCATGACTTTTGCCCTGAACTGGATTCGCTGGAGTTCTCCCTTTCTATCTGCCCAGAGCGAGTCCCGGAACTGAAACAGCTGATGACCGCCCTGTATGATGCCAGCTGTACATATTACTGCGCCAAAGAGTCCCATAGGGACAGTGGGGCCGCCAGTCGCGAGCTGCTGCAAATCCATGGATTGATCTGTATGGTCTATTATACGCTTACCAAATATTTCAGCCGCCCCCAAAAGACTGCCTCCCATCGCCTCGCCGTACAAAAGTCAAGCTTACAGGATGTGATCCAGTATATCAACACCCACTATACGGAGCCCCTGATGCTGAAGGATATCGCAGATCAATACAACTTCTCCTGTGAACATCTGTCCCGCCTTTTCAGAAAAAAGCTGGGGTTAACCTTCAAGGAGTACCTGTACAGCATCCGCCTGACGCACGCATGCCGCCTTCTGACCCACACAGAGAAGAGTATTTTGGATATCTCGCTGGAAGCCGGCTTCCCCGATATGCGGGCATTCAGCCAGCAGTTTAACCGAGTCTACCACACGACCCCGAAAGAATACCGTCGGCGCTTCCGGCATACATGATGCCGCCCCGCCGGCTCAAGAGCGCGCAAAAGCACCGGAGAGGGGCGGATGGCATCATCCGTCCCTCTCCGGTTGCTTTTTGTGGGCTACATGGTCTGGCTGATGACGCTGCCGATGGTGTCGGCGGCGGAGCGCTTCATCCCCTCCGTGGCGTGGGTGTAGGTGCTGAGGGTAAAGCCCGCGTCGTAGTGTCCCAGCGCACCGGACAGCGTCTTGACGTCCACACCGTACTTGAGGGACAGCGTGGCGAGCGTATGACCAACGCCATGGTCAGGCTGGGAGCGCTGGCGGAGGTGCACAGCTTCTTTCGCATGCTGTATGCCAAGTGGTTCTACTTCCGTTCCGTGGGCTTCGAGAACACCGAGGCTGCGGTATCGGGCGCATTGGACGAGCTGCGGGCGCTGCCGGAGGAACTGCCGCTGTACCAAAAGCAGATCCAACGGTTCTTTGAGTTGGTACTAGATATAGACAAGGCCGGTCGTATCAGCGATAGTGAGTTCTATGCGTGGAGCGAGCAGGCCAGAGCGCAGAAAAAGAAATGCGACGAGGGCATCATCACCGCAGAGGAATTTGGTCGGTGGTTGAAGGAGTCGTAGACAAGTAGAGGGCAGACCGAAGAAAGAGGCCAGCGAAACCGGAAAACTGCCGCAAGTCGAGTTTATCGAGTGGTTAAAGAAAGAAGAGGTGTGACCGATAGTCACACCTCTTCCTGTGTTGCAAAAAGCAAGCAATAAGCGCACATTTAGGAAATGGCAAAACTCGTTTTCTTAATATGGCGAGTCATAATAAAAGTCTAAGAGCCCACAAGCAAAGACGATACACCATGGAGGCGGCGCATCTGGTGTATAGCAGCTACATAGCCGCGTTGGGCGAAAAGCTGCGCAGGGCGCGGCAGGGGGATGTTCCCCTGTCAGGCCTTGCGCGGCTTCTCCTTTTTACTCTTTCAATCCACGGGAATACCCGACCCGCACAGTATGGCATAGCATACAAAAAAGTCAATGTTTTTTGTCATTTATCCTCGTTACTGAAGTCTTTACAAGCCTCAGCGAGTGTGGTATGGTTAAAGCATCAACATATGCGCGTTAAAAAATATATGACAGGATGTGATCGCCATGTATCCTGCCCATATCCGCGAAACCGGAGAGCGGCAAACCGTCCAGGAGCATTGCCGGAACACGGCGGCGCTGGCCGCAGCCGCACTGCGGCCGCTGGGTCTGGAGAAAAGTGCCTATTTGGCCGGTCTGCTCCACGACGCCGGAAAAAACAAACAGGAGTATGCGCAATACCTTTCGGAGGCTGTCAGCGGCGGGAACGCCGTCCGTGGCAGTGTCAACCATACCTTCGCCGGCGTGCGCCTTCTGCTGGATCGTTGGCACGGCGGCTGCGGTACGTTCTCCTATTCCGACGTGACCGCAGAGCTGCTGGCCTTTGCCGTTGGCTCACATCACGGCCTGTTTGACTGTATCGACCCCCAGCAGCACAGTGGCTTTTTTCATCGCCAGACCAAGGAGGGGATCTTTTACGATGAATCCCGACAGGGCTTTTTGGCGGAGGTTGCTGACGAGGAGGAGCTGGAGCGCTTGTTCCACAGTGCCGTCCGGGAGATGGTCCCGATGCTGGATCGGCTGGCAGCTCTGTCCACCCAAGCGGACGACAATGAGGCGGATCGGGAGACCGCATTTTATATCGGTCTGCTGGCTCGGATGCTCCTGTCCGCCGTGATCGAGGGGGATCGCACGGACACCGCCGCTTTTATGGATGGGATAGAACCGCCCGTGTTCCCAGAGGATATGCGGCCAATCTGGACAGAACGGCTGGCGTTTATGGAGAAGAAGCTGGCGGCATTCCCGCGAAAAACGCCCATTGATCTGGCGCGCCACACCATCTCCGACACCTGTGCCGCCGGTGCCGCCCGGCCCGGAGGTGTCTACCGCCTGAATGTTCCCACCGGCGGCGGAAAAACGCTGGCCAGTCTCCGCTTCGCATTGACCCACGCGGCAAAGTGGAACTGCTCTCAAATTATCTTCACCGCACCGCTGCTGTCGATCCTGGATCAAAATGCCCAGGTCATCCGCGATTACATAGGGGACGACGCTTTGATACTAGAGCATCACTCCAACCTTGCCGAGCCGAAGGAGACGCCGGAGCGCTTACAGGAGCTGGAGCTGCTCACCGCCTCCTGGTCGGCGCCGATCATTATCACCACGCTGGTGCAGCTCCTGAATACCTGCTTCAGCGGAAGGACCAGCGCCATCCGCAGATTTCATGCGCTGTGCGGCAGCGTCATCGTGATCGACGAGGTGCAGACCGTTCCCGGCAAAATGCTGACGCTGTTCAATTTGGCGGTCAACTTCCTGTCCGAGGTCTGCGGCGCCACCATTGTTCTGTGCTCCGCCACCCAGCCCTGTCTGGAGGCAGCCGACCATCCTCTGCACCGCCAGCCCGTCGATCTGGTTCCGCAGCAAAAGGCACTGTGGGACGTCTTTAAGCGCACCGACATCCAAAATGCCGGATGTGCCAAGCTGGAGGAGCTCTCGCAGATCGTCACGGAGGTACTGTCGTCGTGCGACAGTCTGCTGGTGGTGTGCAACACAAAAAAGGAGGCGGCGTTCCTGTTCGAGTCGCTGCAAGCCGAGAATTGCCGGTGCTTCCATCTGTCCGCCGCCATGTGCATGCAGCACCGCAGGGAGACTCTGCAAGCCTTACAGTCCGCGCTGGACAAGCCCTCCGCCGACAGGCAAAGGGTTGTCTGCGTCTCCACGCAGGTGATCGAGGCCGGTGTGGACATCTCCTTCCAGCGGGTGATCCGCTTCTCCGCCGGAATGGACAGTGTCGTGCAGGCGGCAGGGCGGTGCAACCGGCACGCCGAGCAAAAGAAGCCCGCCCCCGTCCGCCTCATCCGGTGTACCGACGAGCGGCTGCGTGGTCTGGACGACATCGTGCGCGGACAGAACGCCACCACCGCGCTGCTGACCGCCTTTTCCAAAACGCCGGAGATTTTCCGGCACGATCTGTCCTCCGAGGAGTCCATCCGGTTCTACTATCGCCGGCTATACACAGAGATGGAGCCCGGCTTTCAGGACGACCAAACTCCGGCGCACGGTTCCCTCTATCATCTGCTGGCGGACAACCCCCGGTATGCAGACGCCAACTGCGCGCAGGCGGAGCGCTACCTTCTGCGGCAGGCGTTTCGTCTGGCAGGCACCCTTTTTCAGGTATTCGACGAGGACACGAGCGCCCTGCTCGTACCCTACGGAAGAGGGCGCGAGCTGCAAAACACGCTGCGAAACGCCGCTCAGGTCTACGGGCAGAAGGATTGGGCGGTCATTCGCAGCTGCATTGACGAGGCAAAGGGCTACTGCGTCAGCGTCTACCGCTATCAGCTGGAGCGGCTTGAGAGCCTCGGCGCCGTGACCTCACTGTTCGACGGCGGCATACTGCTGTTGTCCGATGGCTTTTATAACGAACATACCGGTTTTTCCCTGGAGGCCGGTACCCGTGATTTTCAGGAGGTGTAGCGATTGAAAACAGAACATCCCAACATCGTAGAATTTGCGGTATACGGTGATTACGCCCTCTTCTCCGACCCTCTCATGCGTCTGGGGGGTGAAAAGTGCAGCTATCAGGTACCCACCTATGAGGCACTGAAGGGCATTTTATCCTCTGTATACTGGAAGCCCACCTTCATCTGGCGAATCCTGGACGTGCGGGTCATGAACCCGATCCAGACCGAGGTGAAAGGCATCCGCCCCATCAAATACAGCGGCGGCAACGATCTGGCGTATTACACCTATCTGAAAAGCTGCCGGTATCAGGTACGGGCCTGCTTCGACTGGAACGACAACCGCCCAGAGCTGTGCGGCGACCGAAATGAGAACAAACATCACTGCATTGCCCGCCGAATGATCGAAAAGGGCGGGCGGCGTGATATTTTTCTGGGTGCCCGGGAATGTCAGGGCTATGTAGAGCCCTGCATATTCGGAAACGGCGCAGGCGCCTACGACGATCTGCCGGAGCTGGGCTTCGGGCTGATGTACCACGGCATCACCTACCCGGACGAGGCCTACTCGGAGGAGACCCGCGGACGGATGACTGCCCGGTTTTGGTACCCGGTCATGAAAAACGGCGTCATTCACTTTCTCCCGCCGGAGGATTGTCCGGGGCAGAAGCCTCTGCGGGAGATGCCTATGAAAAGCTTTTCCGCCGACGAGGGCAATTTTATCGGTCTGCGGGAATTTGGGGAGGTGGAGTAAATGGGACTGATGCAGCAAGCCTATGACACCTACTGCGCCATGGAGTCGCAATACGCCGGTATCTACGGCAAGGCGAAAGAGCCACTGGTTCCTGTTTCGCACCAAATCGTAAACGCAGAGCTGGAGCTCACTCTGGACGCAGACGGTCATCTGCTGGACGCCCGTTCCGTCGAGGCGGAGCAGGCCGCCACCATCATCCCTGTGACGGAGAGTTCCTCGGGGCGAACCGGCAAAGCTCCCGGCGCACACCCTCTGTGCGACCAGATTCAGTTTCTCTCCCCGCTGTATCCCGCCAAATACGAAAGCTACCTGACACAGCTGCACCGCTGGGAGCTATCACCCTACGGCCACCCCAAGCTCTCCGCCATCGCCCGCTATGTGGAAAAGGGAACAATCGCAACGGATATGGCTCAGCGCGGTCTGATCGCACTGGATGAAAAAGGCTTTCCTGTCAAGGAAAAGCAGATCGTCCGCTGGCGTGTAGAGACAGGTGGAGAAAATGAGACGCCCGCCTGCTGGCAGGATCAGAGCCTCTTCCAAGCCTTCATCGACTACTATGCATCCACGAAATCTGAGAAGCCTGCGTTTTGCATGGTTACCGGTAAAAACGCCCCGCCCGCCAGCCAGCACCCCAAGAAGATCATCAACCTGTGCGCCAACGCCAAGCTGATCTCCGCCAACGACACCAGCGGCTTTACCTATCGGGGCCGCTTCACAGACGATTCGCAGGCTGCAACTATGAGCTACGAGGCATCGCAGAAGATCCACAGCGCGCTGCACTGGTTGGCGGCGACCCAAGGTGTCTTCATCGGCGGACGCACCTTCCTATGCTGGAATCCGCAGGGCATTGAGATCCCCAAGCCGCAGGCCGCCTTCCTGCGGCGGGGCGCCGCCAAGCAGATAAAATACTCCGACTATCGAAAAGCGTTGTCGGAAACTCTCCGGGGCTGGCAGGAGACGATCCCGCGGGACGCCGGCGCCGTAGTGGCCGCCTTTGACGCCGCCACATCCGGACGTCTTTCCCTCACCTATTACAGCGAGCTTCCGGTCTCTGATTTTCTGGAGCGCCTGCACGACTGGGATGCACTTTGCTGCTGGGAGCATTCCTCCTTCGGCATACAGTCGCCCTCGCTTTCGCAGATCGCGGACTGTGCCTTCGGCACGGTGCGCGTCTCCGACAAGCAGACAAAGCTGGAAACGGACGAGCGCGTCATGCGCCAGCAGGTACAGCGGCTGCTCTCCTGCCGGGTGGACCGGGGCAAAATGCCAGCGGATATCGCCCGCGCTGCGGCGGCCAAGGCGTCCAACCTGCAGATCATGGACACCGCCCTGCGGGAAACGGTATTGTTCACCGCCTGCGCGGTGCTTCGGAAATACAAATATGATTGGTCCAAGGAGGAATGGAGCATGGCACTGGAACCGCAGAAGAAGGATGTCAGCTATCAGTACGGACGGCTTTTGGCCGTGTTTGAAAAACTTGAGCGAGACACCTATGACCCCAATGAACAGCGAGAGCCCAACGCGATCCGGATGCAGTCCGTGTTCGCAAAGCGTCCACTCTACGCCAGCCGGATCATCTGGGAGCAGTTGAAAAAGGCGTACTACCCCAAACTCAAGCCCGGCGCCAGAGCAAAATACGACCGCATCATCGAGCAGATCATCCAAGAAATTTCCTCCTTCCCGCAGGCGGAACAGGAGGAGGCCCTGAAGGACACCTATCTCTTTGGGTACTATCTGCAGCGCAGTGCGCTGTACACATCCGGTAAGACCGAAAACAGTCAGGAGGAAGAATAAATGAGCAGCTTGCAAAACAAGATCGATTTTGTGGCACTGGTCTCCGTGACCCGCGCCAACAGCAACGGTGACCCTCTGAACGGCAATCGCCCCCGCACCGACCTGAACGGCTTTGGTGAGATCTCCGACGTGTGCATCAAGCGCAAGATCCGCAACCGGATGCAGGATCTGGGCAAGCCCATCTTCGTTCAGTCGGAGGATCGGTGCAGCGACGGCTGCGGCAGCCTCAGCGAGCGGGCCTCCGCCGCTATGAAGGGCATCAAGGATCGGGAGGAATATGCCCGGCGCGCCTGCGAGACATGGCTGGATGTGCGTGCCTTTGGGCAGGTGTTCGCCTTCAAGGATGCCAAGGGCTTCTCCTGCGGTGTGCGCGGGCCGGTCTCCGTGCATCAGGCGTCCAGCCTGTCCCCCGTGGAGATCGAGTCCCTCCAAATCACCAAGAGCGTGAATGGTGAGAAGAAGGAAAAGGGCGAGAACCGCGCCTCCGACACCATGGGTATGAAGCACTTTGTCCGCTTCGGCCTGTACGAGATCAAGGGCTCCATCAATGTCCAGTTGGCGGAAAAGACTGGCTTCTCCGAGGAGGACGCCGACACGGTCAAGGAATGTCTGCGCACCCTCTTTGTGAACGATGCCTCCTCCGCACGGCCCGACGGCTCCATGGAGGTGGTGAAGCTGTTCTGGTGGCGCCACAGCTGCAAGGACGGGCAGTACTCCTCCGCAAAGGTCCACCGCTCCGTCAAGGTCGCGCTGCGGGACGCGGGTACCATCCCCACCTCCGCAGACGACTATGTGATTTCGCTGGAGGCGCTGCCGGGTCTGGAGCCGGAGGTGATCGATGGCATATAATGAGGAGGACTTCCTACAGCTCTCCGGCTTACAGCATTTTCGGTTTTGCAGGCGGCAGTGGGCGCTGATCCACATCGAGCACCAGTGGGCGGAAAACTACCGCACCATTGACGGCGCGATCCTCCACGAAAACGCCCACGACACGGGCCTTCAGGAGCGGCGGGGCGACCGCTTTATTACGCGTGGCGTCAGCGTCTATTCCGCGGAGCTGGGTGTATCCGGACAGTGCGACGTACTGGAATATCACCGGGGCTCCGTCGGGATCCCCCTCTCCGGGAAAGAGGGACTGTGGCAGCCGTACCCGGTGGAGTACAAGCGGGGCCGCCCCCGCGAGGACACTGGCGACACCCTGCAGCTATGCGCGCAGGCCATGTGCCTGGAGTCCATGCTCTGCTGCGACATCCCTGAGGGCGCACTCTATTACGGGGAGATCCGCCGGCGAGAGAGGGTTTCCTTCACCCCGGAGCTGCGCACAGGGGTGCGGGAGCTGCTGGCGGAAATGCACGAGCTGTACCGTCGGGGCTATACCCCCAAGGTCAAGCCCACCAAATCCTGCAATGCCTGCTCCTTGAAGGAGCTGTGCCTGCCCAAGCTGATGAAAAGCAGAGCCGTCTCTGCGTATCTCCGGGCGGCCATGGAGGAATCACCATGAAGCAGCTTCTCAACACGCTATTTATCACCTCCGAGGACATTTACCTCTCGCTGGAGGGGGAAAATGTGCTGGCAAACCGAGACAAGACCGTCGTCGCCCGCTACCCGCTGCACACGCTGCAAGCCATCGTCAGCTTCTCCTACGCCGGTGCCTCCCCTGCGCTGATGGGCAAATGTGCAGAGGCCGGGATCGGTCTGGCCTTCTGCTCCCCGCACGGACGTTTCCTTGCCCGCACCTGCGGCGAGAGCAGCGGCAACGTACTGCTCCGCCGTGAGCAGTACCGTATCGCTGACGACCCCGCTCGCAGCTGTGAGATAGCCCGCACCATGATCTTCGGCAAGCTGAGCAACGGTGCCGCCAGCATCCAGCGTACCCTGCGGGATCATGCGCCCCGCGTGGCGGACTGCGGATTGGAAAAAGCCGCTGCCAACCTCCGGGCCATGCTGCCACAGGTGCTGGCTGCCGCTGACTTGGACTCCCTGCGGGGAATAGAGGGCGCTGCCGCCACCGCGTATTTTGACGTCCTCGATCATATGCTCCTGAGCCGGAAGGAGGCATTCTTCTTCCACGGACGAAGCCGTCGGCCGCCGCTGGATCGGGTAAACGCCATGCTGTCCTTCGCCTACAGTCTGCTGGCACACGACTGTGCCAGCGCCTTGGAAAGCGTCGGATTGGACAGCTATGTAGGCTTCCTCCACCGTGACCGGCCGGGACGGCAGTCGTTGGCGCTGGATCTGATGGAGGAGCTGCGACCCTGCATGGCAGACCGCTTCGTGCTGACCCTCGTGAACAATCGAATGCTGCGCCCGGAGGACTTTCAGATGCAGGACAGTGGCGCGGTGCTGCTGTCCGATGACGGCCGCCGGAAATTCCTGAAGACCTGGCAGGAGCGGAAGCAGGACACACTGACCCACCCCTATCTGGGGGAAAAGCTGAGTTGGGGTATGATCCCCTATGCGCAGGCGCTACTGCTGGCTCGCTGCCTCCGCGGCGACTTGGACGGCTATCCGCCGTTTTTATGGAAGTGATGCTATGCTGGTGCTGATCACATACGATGTAAACACCGAGGACGCCGCCGGGCGCAAGCGCCTGCGGCAAATCGCTAAAAAGTGCGTGGACTACGGACAGCGGGTGCAAAATTCCGTGTTTGAGTGCCTGCTGGACGCAGGGCAGTGCCGCCGCCTGCAGGCGCAGCTCCTGTCCATCATGGATTCTGAGAAAGACAGTCTGCGCTTTTACTATCTGGGGAAGCAATATGAGAAAAAAGTGGAGCATTTCGGTACGAAGAGCACCTATCTGCCGGAGGATCCCCTGATCCTCTGACACACGCCGCCCGGCGCGGCAGTGGTACGGCGCACAGGTATCCGGGACGCGCCTTCCCGCCCCCTGCGAAGTCCAAGTGACCAGAGATTTCCGGGAGGTTCGCAAGGCTTTTCCCGAGAAAACGCCGGCCTTTCTCCGGGTTTCTCAGGCAACCACCCCGTATTTTTCCCAAAAAACGCAAAAGTTCTACTTGTTTGTCAAAGATCCGCAGGTAAAACTGTGCATCTTTGCTGTCGCCCCCCTCGCGGGGGGCGTGGATTGAAATGACGAAGTGGGAAACCTTGTATCCCCCCCCTATTCGTCGCCCCCCTCGCGGGGGGCGTGGATTGAAATGGCACGAACGCGGGCATTCTGCAAAACAAATACAGTCGCCCCCCTCGCGGGGGGCGTGGATTGAAATAGCATATCAACGACCGACGCAGACACCGGAAGCGTCGCCCCCCTCGCGGGGGGCGTGGATTGAAATGCCGCTGGTTTCGTAGGTTTCCGCGATCTCCGTTGTCGCCCCCCTCGCGGGGGGCGTGGATTGAAATCGATCGTGGATCGCGTCGAAGATGTAACGATCACGTCGCCCCCCTCGCGGGGGGCGTGGATTGAAATACCGACATAATGCGGTTTGTCAAATCCCAGCGGGTCGCCCCCCTCGCGGGGGGCGTGGATTGAAATTGAACCGCGTTGACGATCCGCGCTTCCCCGACACGTCGCCCCCCTCGCGGGGGGCGTGGATTGAAATTTTCGTGGATCGGCAAGCGCATTTTGACAACGCAGTCGCCCCCCTCGCGGGGGGCGTGGATTGAAATATCAATGCAACGGACATCGTGCAGGAATACGAAGTCGCCCCCCTCGCGGGGGGCGTGGATTGAAATTCACGAAATGAAGGGAGGAAACACAATGCAGGAGTCGCCCCCCTCGCGGGGGGCGTGGATTGAAATTTTTGCCCTTTTGCACAGACTTTTCCACAGGAAGGTCGCCCCCCTCGCGGGGGGCGTGGATTGAAATAATACGGGCGATCTTGCCGTAACGCTTGACACGGCGTCGCCCCCCTCGCGGGGGGCGTGGATTGAAATTTGTGTCCTCATGCCATAACCTCCCGCGCAATCGTCGCCCCCCTCGCGGGGGGCGTGGATTGAAATAAAAAGGCTTGCGCGGACAACGGGACAACGCCGACGTCGCCCCCCTCGCGGGGGGCGTGGATTGAAATCCCACCTGCGACGCGTAGTTATCGCGAATGAACGTCGCCCCCCTCGCGGGGGGCGTGGATTGAAATCGATCGTGGATCGCGTCGAAGATGTAACGATCACGAGTCGCCCCCCTCGCGGGGGGCGTGGATTGAAATGTTTGATTGCTTGCGTATTGTAAGCGGTTCGCGGTCGCCCCCCTCGCGGGGGGCGTGGATTGAAATTCCTACGGCGCAATGCGTGAGCAATTCGGAGTACACGTCGCCCCCCTCGCGGGGGGCGTGGATTGAAATCCAATGTCCGAAGGTCTGCCGATCGTTGATTTCGTCGCCCCCCTCGCGGGGGGCGTGGATTGAAATCTTGTCCTTGTCCCTGTTACGAACAAAAGCGATAGTCGCCCCCCTCGCGGGGGGCGTGGATTGAAATACATCGAAAAAGCATACACCGGAGGAGCTGATCTCGTCGCCCCCCTCGCGGGGGGCGTGGATTGAAATATCAGCATAAGCCGGAAAAACCATAATGACAGCGTCGCCCCCCTCGCGGGGGGCGTGGATTGAAATCTAATTGTCAATCGATAGGAGGCGTTTTTGTGAAGTCGCCCCCCTCGCGGGGGGCGTGGATTGAAATGCATCAACATGATGGCGGAGCTGAGGGGCGACACGTCGCCCCCCTCGCGGGGGGCGTGGATTGAAATGCTGATCGTCGCCGGGCTGATGATTTCAGCGGGGGTGTCGCCCCCCTCGCGGGGGGCGTGGATTGAAATAAGGAATTCACGATTTTTCGTGTCACTCAAAAAGTCGCCCCCCTCGCGGGGGGCGTGGATTGAAATTGCTTGGTCCACAGGTACAGGGTATTGGTGTTCAGTCGCCCCCCTCGCGGGGGGCGTGGATTGAAATTATGCGGCATAGGTGCCCCGTAAGGGGAGGCCACGTCGCCCCCCTCGCGGGGGGCGTGGATTGAAATCATTAAGACAATTTATCAAACAGGCGGACAACCTTGTCGCCCCCCTCGCGGGGGGCGTGGATTGAAATCGGTGTGCTATGTTACACAGCAATATGTCGCTGAGTCGCCCCCCTCGCGGGGGGCGTGGATTGAAATTTAAAAATGCACTTGCTGATGAATCTGCATCTTTGGTCGCCCCCCTCGCGGGGGGCGTGGATTGAAATTGGAATGCATTATCGGTGCACTTAATGAATTCCGTAGTCGCCCCCCTCGCGGGGGGCGTGGATTGAAATCGTGGCTTTCATACGCTTTGGCATACGCTTCGAGCGTCGCCCCCCTCGCGGGGGGCGTGGATTGAAATTCATTTTTGCGGCTGTCATTATGGTTTTGCCTGTCGTCGCCCCCCTCGCGGGGGGCGTGGATTGAAATCCTTTGTCCTCCTCCGGCTCTTGGGGTCTTACTCCTGTCGCCCCCCTCGCGGGGGGCGTGGATTGAAATTACTACCCTTTTGCAATCTGATGTTGCCGGAATCGTCGCCCCCCTCGCGGGGGGCGTGGATTGAAATAGTAGGTGGAAACTGCCTAGCCTGCCAAGTAGCAGTCGCCCCCCTCGCGGGGGGCGTGGATTGAAATGTGAAAATTCTGTATATAAAAATTGATGGAGGTAGTCGCCCCCCTCGCGGGGGGCGTGGATTGAAATATCAGCCAAAGCATTTTTAAGGAGATCATAGATACCGTCGCCCCCCTCGCGGGGGGCGTGGATTGAAATAGCAGCTTACCAGAAGCGGAAAGCGTGTTCCCGGTCGCCCCCCTCGCGGGGGGCGTGGATTGAAATGTTGTATGATTTAGCCGCCCTTTTCGGGGCGGTCAGTCGCCCCCCTCGCGGGGGGCGTGGATTGAAATAGTTGCTTTCCGTGGCTAAAGAGATCAATATTGATGTCGCCCCCCTCGCGGGGGGCGTGGATTGAAATCAGCCGGACGAGGTTTTTGCCGTGGACTCCCGGCGGTCGCCCCCCTCGCGGGGGGCGTGGATTGAAATCGGGATAAATAATGTTTATAAGCTGGCGGGCTTTGTCGCCCCCCTCGCGGGGGGCGTGGATTGAAATATAGGTACTGCCAACCTTGCGAGAAAGAAGCCGCGTCGCCCCCCTCGCGGGGGGCGTGGATTGAAATATTTCCAGCATCATCCATCTGTTTGATAAGCTGCTGTCGCCCCCCTCGCGGGGGGCGTGGATTGAAATACTACAATCGGAGATTTTGCATTTGCAAATTGTAGTCGCCCCCCTCGCGGGGGGCGTGGATTGAAATTTTGGCAACCTTTGCGATGACGGCAATCTGCTCCGGTCGCCCCCCTCGCGGGGGGCGTGGATTGAAATATACCCTGCGGGAACTTGACCGATCAACGCTTGTAGTCGCCCCCCTCGCGGGGGGCGTGGATTGAAATGCCGCCGTTGGTGTGGGCTGGTGGCTGGCGGCGGGGTCGCCCCCCTCGCGGGGGGCGTGGATTGAAATGCCGCTGTCACCGCCCTGTGTCTGCTCCCAGTAGTCGCCCCCCTCGCGGGGGGCGTGGATTGAAATCAAAGCGTTAAAGTTATCCGTATTCTTATCCATCGTCGCCCCCCTCGCGGGGGGCGTGGATTGAAATCCGTGGCTTTTGCGCGATAAATGCCGACGGCGTTGTCGCCCCCCTCGCGGGGGGCGTGGATTGAAATTGCCAGCTGCTCCTCCGTGGTTGGTCTCTTTACGGTCGCCCCCCTCGCGGGGGGCGTGGATTGAAATAGCAGCTTACCAGAAGCGGAAAGCGTGTTCCCGGTCGCCCCCCTCGCGGGGGGCGTGGATTGAAATGTAGGCGGCGAGGCGTTCAACCAGACGGTCAAAGTCGCCCCCCTCGCGGGGGGCGTGGATTGAAATCTACTGGTCAAGACTTTGATTCTACGTGGCAAGGTCGCCCCCCTCGCGGGGGGCGTGGATTGAAATTAAGATAAGCATAGGTCATACCAATATAAGAGCCGTCGCCCCCCTCGCGGGGGGCGTGGATTGAAATTCGCTGCCATCAGTCCACCACCTCCATTTTGACCGTCGCCCCCCTCGCGGGGGGCGTGGATTGAAATCACAACCACCCTAATACTAATAACATGATACACCGTCGCCCCCCTCGCGGGGGGCGTGGATTGAAATCGGGTCTGGAGTATAACGTGGATCGCTGCCGGGAGGTCGCCCCCCTCGCAGGGGGCGTGGATTGAAATGCTACGCTTTGCATCGCTCCACTGTATCGGCCGGCCGTCGCCCCCCTCGCGGGGGGGGCGTGGATTGAAATAGGGCTGGCTGAGTGATCAGCTGGGCAGTCTGCAGTCGCCCCCCTCGCGGGGGGCGTGGATTGAAATGGTGCTGTCCATCTCAAATGGCATGCTGTTCTCCTTTCTCGTTCATCGTATCGTCTCTTTTTCCATTATACATCCCGTGGAGCAAAAATCCACCCCATTATACCGCTTCATTCTACGCGGCGGGCTTGTCCTCCACGGCGCGCTCCTGAAGCATCAGGAACATCGCCGTCGCTCCGCCTCCTCCAGCTTGCGCATGATCTTCTGGCGCATCGCCTCCTCCGGATCCTCCGGCGGGGGATTCTCGATCTCCGCCGCGTCATACCTTGAAGCCGCCTCGCAGGTCACTGCAGGGTTTCTCTTTACAGTGGCGCTACGAATGGCTTGGATCTCGGAATAGAGCAGGGTCTTCTTCGTAACCAGCGCCTCTGTGATCCTTCTCAGAAATGCCTCGTTTTGAGCAAGAAGCGCCTTTGCCCTGCCGTAGTACCGCTCCAGCTCCACCTGTACCGCCGCCTCGCTGCGGGCATTCAGGCTTTCGGACATATTGCTGGAGGAATCGCTTTCGACATTCAGCAGGGAGAATCCCAGTGTCCCCTCCTTGGCTGCCGCCTCGCGGATACAGTTGACCGCACGGGCAATATCGTCGCTGCATCCCTCCGCGACCTGCCCCGCATACCGCAGCTCCACGGCGGCCTTGCCGCCCAGGGCGATGATGGCGCTTTGTGAATCGGAGATGTATTTGCAGCAGTGGATAAAGCCGCCGCACCGGTTTTCATCGGAGGGAAGCAGGGAGGCAAAGCCGACGCTGCCGGGGCACAGCGCTTCGCATACCACCAGATGCCCCGCCTCGTGAAGCGCCACCTTTTCGATGACTTCATCCGAAACGCGAGGCATATCCTCCTGCGCGTCATATTGCTGCTTCAGTACCACGCTCACCATGTCCTCCATGTCGATGCCGGTCTTACGGGCAAAGGCCGCACGAACCGCCGCTTCATTCAAAATAGTCTCCAGCTCGGCGCAGGAATTATAGCACATCATCCTCGTCAGGTCTTCCATGTTGACACTGTCCGAAACCCGTTTCGTTTTCAGATAGTGGGCGATGATCTCCTCCGCATCGGACGCCGTGGGCGCTCGAAGTCCGATTTTTCGGTCAAACCGTCCGGAACGGCGCAGGGAGCACGGCAGCTTGCGGATATCGTTTGCCGTGGCGATCACAAACACACCGGTGTCCTTCACATCGTCGATCCCCGCTTGCACAGCGGCATATTCCGGCGCGTCGCAGTGGGTATTATCCTCGTTGGCAAATTTGTCCATGTCGTCCAAAAGGACAATGGACGGTGCTTTTGTCTTCGCGTTGGCAAAGGCCTGTGTAATTCCATCGATAAAGGCGTCGCCGCCCTTGTCGCGGCGTACCGTGATGGTGTGCAGCCCGCTCTCCTCCACAAAGCACCTCGCCAAAAGCGTCTTGCCCAAGCCCGGGTCGCCATACAGCAGCAGTCCATGGGGCAGGCGGGCGCCCATCTCCTCATAGATCTCCCGGTTACGGAGCATATCGCACAGCTGCAGCAGCTCGCGCTTGGTGGCCTTGTATCCGATGACCTTGTCAAATGCGTTCATGGTAAAATCTCCTTTTCGAATTTTACCGCCAGTATAGCACCCATATAATTAAGAGCTAATTTATATAAGCATATATAGGCCGAAAGGCGGCTTTCTGCAAAATTTCGTATAGATGCACAATCCGGCACATCCGCAATCGGCATATTTGCGGCGTTATGCCCATGAAATGTGGCGGTTTTTGCTGCCTGCACACAAAAAATGGGCGGTGGAGGCCGATTTCTACCCTCAAACCGCCGAAAATAATATAAATATTTAGGTCTTATTAAAAAAGGTGCTACACTGACCGCAAATCACATTGCAGGAGGAAATACCCATGGATGTTACTTTTTCACCCGCCCTCCGTGTGTATGCGGAGCTGTGGGAGATCGCCGGACGGCGACGGGCGGCGGACGCACAGTTCGCACAGGCGTTGGCACATATCCGCAGCGGCACGCCCGACGCTATGGCAAAGGCATTCGATCTATTCAAGCGCTCAGGAGCCCACAACTTTACCGAGGCGCAGTTCGCCGCCGGATGGTGCTGTGAGCACGGCTGCGGTACAAAGCGCAACTACCCGCAGGCTATCCGCTGGTATAAGCGGGCAGAGAACAATGTGACTTCCGATGTAATGAGCGCTTTTGACCCTGTTGGTGAGGCGGAGAATGCCCGGCTTCGGCTGTACTTCGAGTGCGAGTCCTACGCGGCGGCGGTGGACGCGCTTCTGGACGCACAGGAGCGGGAGGATAGCTTTATGGCTGACTACGAGGCGGCGGTGGGCGGCGATGCCATCGGGATGCTGCATCTGGGGCATCGATACTATTACGGGCAGGATGTGGCGTGTGACCAGGCAGAGGGCATCCGCTGGTATCACCGGGCCGCCGAGGCGGGCAGCGACGCCGCCATGTCGCGGCTGGCACAGATCTACGAGGCGGATAAGCACTACAAGGAGGCGGCAAGGTGGTATCGCCGCTACGCGGCGGATCGCATCCGCTGGCGCAACCAGCGGCTGAATTGGTGAAAAAGTTTCAAAAATGGGTGAACTTGCGTTTTTCGGCACGCTCTGTTATGATGAGTGAGAAACCTTTGGAAAAGACGGAATGATCAACCTAAAGACAAGAGAACATCAATGGAGAGAAAGGGTATTAGCATGAACAAAAAATCTACTCATCCGTTTGCACCTGAAATCCCAGAGGGAGCCACAAAACTGATTATAGGAACCATGCCTCCCTACAGATTTTGTAACACAGATGAAATGCTGTACGACGATGATGTTAATTTCTATTACGGTTCAAGAGATAATTACTTTTGGGAACTGGTATCAGACGCGTCAGGGAAAAGACTAACATATGCAAATACACAAGAAGCCATCGATGAGCGCAAAAGGCTTTTGGCCGACCTTCATATGGGTATGGTGGACATGGTTGTAAGCTGTGTGCATAAAGACGGAAAGGCGGATGACAAGTCACTGCATGACATAGTAGAGCGTGATGATTTAAAGACCATCTTGCATAAATATCCGAAAATCGACACCTTGATTTACACAAACAAGAGTGCAAATATTTTGAAATGGGTCAACGAATCATCAGACAAACACTATCATGAGGGATGGGATAAAACAAAAACCTATGCTTCAATTGTCATCGACAAAAAAACATATAAAGTCATTCGGCTCTATTCCCCATCTCCCTATGCGTTGAGGAGCGTCTCAAAGGAAGTTCGCAGAGAACAATATGATATGGTTTTCAAACTGGAGTAATATGGCTTTCTGTTTTTCCGCCCTTCTCCCCACGCTTTATCCAACCGACGCAGAGGCGCTGTTTGCCGCGCTGACGGCGCACGATGTCCCCTATGCGCTGCTGGATGGCACACGGGATGTTTGGGTGCGAGACTTCATGCCGGTGCGGACACGCTCCGGAAAGTTGGTGTCCTTCCGCTACGAGCCGTCGTACCTCCGGGATTGCCCGGCGCTGCGGACGGACTTCCGACGCGATATAGCGCCGCAGCTGGCGCTGACGCCCGTGTACGCCGACATCAACCTTGATGGCGGGAACGTGGTGTTCTCACCATCTGGGGCGTGCGTCCTGATCAGCGACCGCGTCTTTTCCGAAAACACGGAGTATCCGTCTGCCGCGCTGGTGCGTGAGCTGTCGGAGCTGCTGGAGGCGGAGGCTTTGATCATTCCCTCTCTGAAAAGCGACATGACTGGCCACGCCGACGGCATGACGCGATTTCTCGACGACCGCACCGTGCTGTGCAATCGGCCGCTGTCATCCTGCGGCTTTGAGCAGCAGGTGAAGCGAGCGGTGCAGGACTGCGGCCTGGACGCGGTGGATTTTCCCTTTGTCCCGACCGGTGGGGTCAGCGCCGTTGGCTGCTACCTGAACTATATGGAGACGGAACGGGTGGTTTTCCTGCCGGTGTTTGGCATCGAGCAGGATGCCGAGGCTGAGACTTCCGCACGGCAGCTTTTCAGCAAAGAGATCGTACCCGTCAACATCCGGGAGATCGCCCGACAGGGCGGCTGTCTGAACTGCATCAGTTGGGAGGGACCTCATGCATAAGGAACAGGATTTGAAGAACACGCCGGAGTACCGCTCCGGTATGTTCCGCATCGTCACCTGCCCCGTCTGCGGCTATCCCACGCTGGATATGTACTGGATCTGTGAGCATTGCGGCTGGGAGTATGACATTGAGCTGCAGACGGAGGATGAGGCGTCTCCCTGCAACGGTATGTCCCTGCGGGC
>OHAU01000823.1_pt1 | contig 40091 bp, 37 predicted proteins | sample 1577181 | NCBI WGS metagenome assembly OHAU01 (sample SAMEA3541472, study PRJEB24748) | human gut metagenome | biome: human gut; feature: human-associated habitat; material: faeces | place: China | collected 2012 | reverse complement strand
AAGTTGGTATCCTCCTTTGTCACTCCAAGTGAACTTCTAACAGATGACGAAACTTATGTCAGATATAATATCCATTGATATGAAATACTTACGACTATTATCTTGGCTACTCTGTTGCACTGTTTTATTGTTTTCATTAACTTCATGCGAAGAAAAAGAGCCAGATTTAACAAAGAAAGAAATGGATACTCGTTTGCTGGGTACTTGGAAGCAAATAAATTCCAATATTTCAGAAAATAAGAAACTTATATTTATGTCTAATGGAGACATTATTGGTTATGATTTCGTACCGGGAGGGAAAAAGAGAGTTTTTTATACAGAAAATAATTGCCATTTATTTGTATTTGTAAAGGGTTTGGGTATAAAATTATCTAATTGGACATACGAACATTACTATAAAATAGATGGAAATAAGCTAACTTTATGGTATAGTTTGGATGAAATGAATTCAAATAATCCAGATTGTCTTATTTATCAGAAAGAAAAATAACGGATTATTTTCATTTAATTCTTATATCAAACTCACGTTATGGAATTGCGGTGGTTTTCGCTGAAAACAGCTGTTGTTTTGTAAAGATAATTTCTTTGAAAAATGGTAATTTCGATTTGGCATTGCGAAAGCGGCTGTTTTGCGATGCAAAACCTACGCTTTTACCGTGCAAAAGAGCCGCTTTTGGAATGCAAAACAATAGGTTTTGTAATGCGCTGATAAATAGGTGGTTATGCAAGGGTTAAAGCTGTGAAAAATATTTACAGCCTTGTTGCTTTCTTTTCGTTCCTAAAGTAGGCTTTTTTATTAAGTTTTGTGGAATCCAATAAAGCTTTGCCAAGAGTACAGAAAGGGCTCTGTACTCTTGGTAAATGTATTAATTGTGTTGCTTTGGTGCTAATATCTTCTTGTATTCTTCTGCATTTTCGAGTAGCTTTACGGCTTCTTTCCATTGCTTATCGAATTGCAGGCTGTTTGCTATTGCGCCCCGTTGGTAGTGGTAGGCTGCCACAAGGTCGGCTGTAACAAGCTGTTTTATGGTTTGCTTGTGGTGGTCGAGTTCCTTTGCGAGGTTGTGTTGCAGTTTCTTTTCCAACGCTTCAAACTCGGGTTTGGCATCGTCGTAGTAGCCTTCAAACTTTGCAATGTCCACAAGGTTCTTTATTGCTTTCTCGCTTTGGCGGTCGTATTTGAAGCCACTCTTTATTACAGCCGTTTTGAAACTCTCGTAGTCGGCATCTGAAATAACGAAGTTCTTAGCCTCGCCGATGGTTGGGTGCTGCTTTATATAGTCGAGTTCCCAGTTCAGCATCACTTCGGTTGAGTCCATTCCAGAGCTTGCAAGGTAGAACGCAATGTTTGGAAGCGAATCTGGAAGAACTTTCACATCGGGGTTGATACCGCCACCGTCGCGCACGATTCTGCCGTTTGCCGTGCGGAATTCTTTTGTCAGCGAGTCGGGAACGTGCTCCACGTAGCCCCCACGGCTGTGCTTGTAGTTGATGGCTTGAATGCATCGACCGCTCGGAATGTAGTATTTGCTTGTTGTAAGCTTCAGGTTTCCGTTGTAAGGCAAATCCATTGGTGCCTGCACCAAGCCTTTGCCGTAGGTTCGGCTTCCCATTACGACTGCACGGTCTAAGTCTTGCAGGCTTCCGCTTGTTATTTCGCTTGCACTTGCTGTTTCGCCATTCACCAACACAACTATCGGCATAAGGGTGTCTATTGGTTCAACTGCGGTCTTGTATTCGCGGTTGGCACGCTGCAGTTTACCTTTGGTATTTACGAGCGTAAGTCCTTTTGGCACAAACATATTCACAATGTTTATGGCTTCTTGCAGGCTGCCACCACCATTGTTTCGTAGGTCGAGCACGAGCGATTTCATACCTTCTTTCTTCATTTCTATGAAGGCACGACGGACGTCTTTTGAACAGTCTACGGTGAAAGAGTTCAAGTTCAGGTAGCCTATTCCGTTTTGCTGCAATCCGTAATAGGGCACAGCGGGCATTTGAATAGACTTACGGGTGAGCTTAAGCTTCATAATTTTGCCTGTCGATGGGCGTTTAATCTTTAAGAGGAAGGTGGTGCCCACGTCGCCACGCAAGTGGTTGCTGACGTAGCTTGTGGTCTTTTTGTGCATCGCCGAATCGTTGATAGACAATATTATATCGCCCTTTTTCAGTCCTGCTTCCGCAGCGGGCATATTCTCGTAAGGCTCGTCTATCACCACGTTGTCTAATTTGAGGTTGTACCTTATCAGCGCGCCGATGCCTGCATACTTGCCCGAAATCATCAGGTTTAGCTCCTTTACCTTGTCCTCTGGATAAAAAACGGTGTAGGGGTCGAGCGAGTGCAGCATAGCGTTGATGCCGTTGCCGATTACTTCGTCGGCATTCAACGTGTCTACATACATCATATCGAGGTATTTGTAGATGGCAGAAAAAGTTTCTAAGTTCTTTGCAACCTTGAAGTTATGGTTTTTGTCTGACGTACCTTGCGCCAAGGCATCTGTTTGCGATATGAATGCGAAAGCACACAGCGCAACAAGCAGTTTCTTTATCATTCTTTTCTATTTATAAACGATTTTGTATTTTAAGAATTAGTGCAAATTTACACTATTATCCTGAAATACGATTGGGAAATGGCATTAAAATAACAAAATAGTGAGATTACACGTTACTTGAACAGCATCGTTTTCGGCAGTTTCATCCACTTGTTGTCTACCACGATGCGTATGGTGCTGCCCTCTATCTGCTTTAAAGTGTAGGTGCTGTCGGCATTGTGCGTAAGCGTTGCCACAAGGTCTTCGCTGCCATAGTCGTTGATAATCGTAAGTGTGGCGGTGTTTCCTTTTATCGTTACGTCAGATATAATCCATTTTCGCGTGTCGCGTTTTGCGCCAAGATAACCTGCAACCTCGCCAAAAACCTCTTGCTTCGGCACTACGATGTTTTGTTTATAGAAATCTATGTCGAGCCAAACTTGGTATTCTTGGTTCTCTATGTGCCCTTTAAACGTCGTCGTATCGGCAGGAATGCCTTGCTGACACGTCGGTTGGGCAGTTACAGCCATAGAGGGTAACATCGTTGAAGTCAAGCCGATGGCTGTGAATATGGATATAATGAGCTTTGTTTTCATAACTCCTACAAAGATAGTTCTTTTTCTTTTGGATTGCAGAAAAGAGGTCGTTTCTTTTTCAAACTTTAAATGTTTTGCTGCTAAAAACGTGATTTATATCATATTTTAAAGGTCGAAAGTCTTAAAATGGTAAGTTTCCTTCTTCATTATTCGTTTTTTATAGTACCTTTGCAAAGATTGATAAGTAGTAACAAAAAGATGTTTCTGGATTTTATTTTTGAGGCAAGCTGGGAAGTATGCAACAAGGTAGGCGGTATCTACACAGTACTTTCTACACGTGCCAAGACATTACAGGAGAAGATGCGAGACCACGTTGTGTTTGTTGGTCCCGATTGTTATAACGGAACGGAGAACCCTTTCTTTACGGAAGAGAAGGAACTTTTTAAGGAATGGGTGGCAGTTGCAAACCGTGAAGGCTTGACTTTGAGGGTGGGACGATGGAACGTTCCGGGCAGCCCGATAGCATTTTTGGTGGATTTCCAATCTTTTTATGCCAGCAAGAATGAATTTTACGGTAAACTTTGGGAGCACTATGGCGTAGATAGTCTGCACGCTTATGGCGATTACGACGACTCTGCGATGTTCTCTTTGGCAGCTGCGAAGGTGGTAGAAAGCTATTATCGTTTCTATCTGAGCAACTCTAAGAACGTCATATTCCACGCCAACGAATGGCAAACAGGCTTTGCAGCGTTGGTTTTGCAGCACAATGTGCCCGAAATAGCAACACTTTTTACTACCCATGCAACAGGAATAGGGCGCAGTATAGCAGGAAACAACAAGCCGTTGTACGGTTATCTTCAGGCTTACAATGGCGACCAGATGGCAGGAGAGCTGAATATGGAGAGCAAACACTCCATTGAAAAGCAAACCGCGCATTATGTAGACTGCTTCACAACGGTGAGCGAGATTACCGCTTTAGAATGTAAGGAACTCTTGGATAAGCCTGTAGACGTGGTTTTGCCAAATGGTTTTGAAGACGATTTCGTACCGAAAGCAACCACGTTTAGCAAGAAACGCAAGGCAGCACGTAAGCAATTGCTGCGCATAGCAGAGGCTCTCACGGGCACAACGCTCGGCGACGATGCGCTCATAGTATCTACCAGCGGTCGTTATGAGTTCAGAAACAAAGGCATCGATGTGTTTATCAATGCAATGAACCGACTGAACCACGACGAGAAACTGCAACGCAACGTCCTCGCTTTCATAGAAGTGCCAGGCTGGGTGGCACGTCCTCGTGCCGATTTGCAGGAGCGTTTGGCAACCGACAGTGTGTTCGACACAGCATTGGAACAACCGTTTGTTACCCACGAACTGTACGATGCGGACAGCGATAAAGTGCTGAATATGATGCGCCATTTGGGTATTGCGAATGCGCCGACCGACAAGGTGAAACTCATACTTGTGCCTTGCTACCTGAACGGCAGCGATGGCATCGTCGATATGCCTTACTACGACGTTATGTTAGGCAACGACCTCTGCATCTATCCATCGTATTACGAGCCTTGGGGATATACTCCGTTAGAGGCGGTAGCGTTTAAAGTACCTTGCATAACAACCGACCTTGCAGGCTTTGGCTTATGGGCGAACCAGCAGAAGGGCAGATACTGCGAGATAACAGATGGTGTAAAGGTGATTCATCGTACCGACGACAACTACTCGGAAGTGGCAGATGCCATCAAGGAAACCATTAAGGAATACGCCGTAATGGATAAGAAAGCTGCCGACAAATGCAGGGCAAACGCACAAAAACTATCGAAGAAAGCCCTATGGAGCGAGTTCATACACGCTTACGAAACAGCTTACGACATCGCAATAAAGAACCGCGACGCAAGAATAAATGCGAAATAACGACAGCAAGCGTATAAAACAGCAACGATTAACGCATAAAATATAAAAATAGAATAAATAAAATTATGAAAATTAAGTCTGATTATTCAAATGAACCTCAATGGAAAGAGGTGAATGTTAAGTCAAGTCTTCCGAAAGAATTGGCTTGTCTCGACGAGATAGCACACAACCTTTGGTTTGGTTGGACACACGAGGCACGCAGCCTTTTTACTCATTTGGACGAAGAACTTTACGAGAAAGTAGGGCACAATCCTGTATTGTTGCTCGAGCAATTGAGCTACGATCGCAAGGAAGCCATTGTTAAAGACAAAGACCTGATGAAGCGTGTGAAGAACGTTTACAAGATGTTCACCGACTATATGAACGTGAAACCCAACGCAAAACGTCCTTCAGTAGCTTACTTCTGTATGGAGTTCGGACTCAACCAAGTGTTGAAAATCTATTCAGGAGGTTTGGGAATGCTTGCCGGCGACTACCTTAAAGAAGCGTCAGACTCTAATGTAGACCTCTGCGCAGTGGGTTTCCTCTATCGTTTCGGCTACTTCCGCCAGAGCCTTTCAATGGACGGTCAGCAGATAGCAAAGTACGATGCGCAGAGCTTCAACTCGCTTCCTATCGAGCGTGTACTCGATGCTGACGGCAACCAAATGAGGGTTGAAGTGCCTTATAACAACTATATGGTGCACGCATTGGTATGGCAGGTGAACGTAGGACGCATAAAACTATACTTGCTCGATACCGACAACGAAATGAATTCAGAGTTCGACCGTCCTATCACCCACGCACTTTACGGTGGCGATTGGGAGAACCGTATCAAGCAGGAAATATTGCTCGGTATTGGCGGTATGCTCACTTTGAAGAAGCTCGGCATCAAGAAAGACATCTATCACTGCAACGAAGGCCACGCTGCCCTTTGCAACTTGCAACGCCTCTGCGATTATGTTGAACAAGGTCTGAGCTTCAATCAGGCAATGGAACTTGTACGTGCGTCTTCGCTCTACACCGTTCACACACCTGTACCAGCGGGCCACGACTACTTCGACGAAGCACTCTTCAGCAAGTATATGTCGGGTTATCCAGCAAAGTTGGGCATTACTTGGGACGAATTCATCGGCATGGGACGCACCAATCCCGACGACCACAGCGAGCGTTTCTGTATGAGTACCTTCGCTTGCAATACATCGCAGGAAATCAACGGCGTGTCTCGCTTGCACGGTTGGGTAAGCCAGAAGATGTTCGCACCGCTGTGGAAGGGCTACTTCCCTGAAGAAAACCACGTTGGCTACGTTACAAATGGTGTTCACTTCCCTACTTGGGCAGCTACCGAATGGCGCAGAGTCTACAATAAGTATTTCGATAAGAACTTTATGGCAGACCAAAGCAACGAGGACATTTGGCACGCAATATACAGCGTTTCCGACGCCGAGATTTGGGAAACCCGTATGGCTTTGAAGAACAAGCTTATAAAATATATTCGCGATAAGTTCACCCAACAGTGGCTCCGCAACCAAGGCGACCCAGCAAAAGTGGTTTCTATCCTTGAAAAAATCAACCCTAACGCATTGATGATAGGTTTCTGCCGTCGCTTTGCAACCTACAAGCGCGCGCACCTTCTCTTCACCGACTTGGAGCGTTTGGAGAAGATTGTGAACAACCCAGAGCGTCCTGTGCTCTTCTTCTTCTCAGGTAAGGCGCACCCAGCCGACGGTGCAGGTCAGGGATTGATTAAGCGAATCTTCGAAATTTCGCGTATGCCGCAGTTCCTTGGCAAGATTATCTTCCTCGAAGACTACGATATGGAACTTGCACGCCGCCTTGTTTCGGGTGTCGATATTTGGATGAACACACCAACACGCCCATTGGAAGCTAGTGGTACATCGGGCGAAAAGGCAGAGATGAACGGCGTTGTAAACCTCTCTGTGCTCGACGGCTGGTGGGTAGAAGGCTACCGCGAAGGCGCAGGTTGGGCATTGCCACAGAAGCGCACCTACCAAAATCAAGAATATCAAGACCAGCTCGACGCTGCCACCATCTACGGTTTGCTGGAAAACGAGATTACTCCATTGTTCTTCAACAAGACCGAAGGCAAGACCTACTCGGAAGAATGGGTGAAGGTAGTAAAGAACTCAATCGCCACAATCGCGCCTCATTACACGATGAAGCGTCAGTTGGACGACTACTATACTAAGTTCTACAACAAGCAGGCAGAACGTGTTGCAAAGTTGCACGACAACGACAACCGCCTTGCAAAGGAAATTGCACAGTGGAAGGAAACCGTTGCCGAGCGTTGGGACAGCATCAATGTCGTAGAAAGCAACTTCGATTCGTTGCACAATGCCGTAACAGGCAAGGTAACAACCCTTACCTACACCATCGACGAACAAGGTCTTCAAGATGCAGTAGGTTTGGAATTTGTGATGCTCAAGAGCAATCCTACTGACGATGTAACCATTCACAAGGTGCTTCCGTTCAAGCTTGTAAATACCGATGGCAACCTCTACACCTTCCAGTTAGACTTCGATGCTTCTGATGCAGGTGCTTTCAAGTGTGCCGTTCGTATGTATCCTAAGAACGATTTGTTGCCACACCGCCAAGACTTCTCATACGTTAAGTGGCTCGATTAATCCGCCACTGACACGTATTATATATGCAAGCCCCCTTTTGAGCACACGCTCAAAAGGGGGCTTTGTTTATCAGTTAGGTTCTGAAAACTCCTCTATGGGTTTTAGCTTTATCGCCTTTCGTTTTCTCTTTTGTACTGTTCTGCTCTCAATAAAATAGTATATAATGCGATTTTTAAAGGATATTTTTAAATTATCTAAGCTTTGATAATTTCTTATCTAAGCTTAAATAAATATTTATCAAAGCTTAGATAAATATTTATCAGAATTTAGATAATTTAAAATTCACCAGCAAAAATCTCTTTATAACGGTTCTTTTGCAGAGTGCAACCATACTTTTTACTTCTTCTTTCCCTTTGCATCGAAGTGGTAGTTGAAGGTTAAGGAAACATAGTGATGCTGTATTTCGTTCCACTTTTCGGTGCGACTCGTTGAGTTTACATCAAGCGAATAGTAACGGTTTTGGTTCAGAATGTCATCGAAACTTAATCCAATCCAGTTCTTGCTCTTCTTCCAGACGTAGCGAATGTAGCCCTCCCAGAGTATGCGGTGGCGGTTCAGCTCCTGTGCGAGATAGCCTGTTGCGGCTCTGTCTTGTATTTCGCTGCTTATTTCCCAGCCTTTCCACTTCACTGTTGCGTGCAAACCGTAGGCGTATCGGATAGGTGTGTTGTTGTATTGGCTCGCCAACGAGTATCGGTTTCGTTGCAAATCAATTTCTCCGAAGATGCCTGCTTGTAGCCAATCGCTTTCGTACGACAGTTCGGGATTTGATATGAAAGTGAACACTTTCATCTCGTTTTCTTCTTGTGCAGTGTGTTCGTTGAGGGTGGCAAGATAGCCATACGACTTCTTGAAATGCATTTCTAATTTGTTGGAGAAGTGTATGTAGTCGCCAAAGCTCTTGTCGAAGGTCAGATCCACGAACCAATCGTTGCCACTGCGCACGTTTTTGTTGTGGCTGCGGTACACACCCGTTTGCGGATTGAAGTTGTAGACGGTGGCTATCGGGTTGATAATGTGTGTGTAGCCCGTTTTGAAGAGAAGCATTGCCTGCTGCTTTCCTAACGTTGCGACATAGTTTAGCGAGGTTGTGTGCCGATGGCTGCGGCGCAGGAGGGGGTTGCCTTCCACTATCCAGAATGGGTCGGTATCGTCGCGATAGCCCAATGTAGACAGCAGGTCGGGCAGTTGTGTCGTGTAGTTGAAGGCGAAATCGAAGCGGTTGCTCTTATTTATCTTCCACTTTACGAGCATTTCGGGCGTCCATGTATTGCTGTTGCGGTGTGCCACGGTATCCAACCGCCCACGTTGGTAGTTCAGTTCTTCACTGTTTAAGATGAAGTCTAACTTAGGAATAAACTGCCACTTGCCCACCTTGCAGGTTAGCCCTACGCTGCTTGTGGCTATGGTTTCGTGTCGCTTGCTGCGGTAGCTGTTTGCCGCATCGAGTACGCTTTCGGGGTCGTCTTCTATCTTTGAAGCGATAGGAGAACTGTAGAAGCTCTGCCGAATGGTATTGTTTTCTGCTTTAAACTGCTGTGAGGCATTCAGCAAAAGTGCATCGTTGATGTGGTATTCCAATGCAGCCTTTCCGTTTGCCTCTATTTTATGGAAAGGCGCACGGCTGTATTGGTAGAGTGGCGAGGCTGTTCCTTTGCTTATATACTCCAACTCGCGGTGGGCGTCGAAGCGGTTGTTGCCATTCTCGTACGAAAGAGTGGTGTTGATTTCCAACTGTGCTTTCTTGCCGATGAAGTGTTTCCAAGTGCCAGAGAAGTCTATACTTCCACCTTCGTTTATGTGTTGCTGGTACGACCGTTCCCTGTTTATGATGTGTCGATAGATAGCGTCGCCGTGCCCTGCGCTCAAAGCCAAGTCTAAAGGAAAGTCGCCATAAGGCTTTGTATCGGTGTCGAAGCGTGCACTACTGGTCTCGGTGTTGTTTCGTTCCAATATGTAATTAAGGGTTAAGTCTGCCTCAACGAAATTGTTTTCATCGGTATACGAAAACAGGTCGGCACGCACTTCGGGTGCTATTTCGTGGTTATAGTGTTTCTTTCGGTTGAGGCTCCACGTCGTAACGTTGTTTGGCGAGAAGTATTGGGCAGCTTCGTAGTCGGTTCCCCAGCCGTCTTTATGGTTGAAGTTGGAAGCAAAAGCAATGTAGTTCTCATTGTTTTTCCCTTTGCTCCAGTTGTGCTGATAGCCCAAAGCGGCATTCTGCGCCTTGCCGAAATAGTCGAAGTTTCCGCTCTGCCACCAGTTTGTGCCTACTTTCTGAAATTGGTTTATGTTGTTGGCATCGAGGTGGAACATTATCGGATTTTTATCACTGAGCTTTGAAGACTTTATGGAAGCTTGGTAGTTCTTAGGCGATTGCAGCCTTGCCTTTATGTCGCCATACCATTTATCCATAAAGGCCGCCTTTATTTTAATATCCAAAACTTGGTCTTCCTTGCCGTCGTCTTTGCCCGAATGTTTGGCAAATTCGCTTGCTTTGTTGTAGCTTTTAATGTTCTGAACGGCTTCTACGGGCAGGTCGGCAACGATTCCGCTTCCTCCGAATATATCGTGTCCGTTCATTTGGAGGCGCAAAGGTTTGTCGTTCCAATACAGTTTGCCGTCTTTTTTCGTTACTCCGGGCAGCTTTTCTATGAGTTCTTTCAGTCGTGCACCTTCGGTTAGCTTGAATGCAGCGGGGTTAAACACAATTGTATCGCCCTGTATGGTGAAACGTCTTGCCTTTGCAGACACCAGCACTTCGTCGAGTACAACGTCCGACGGCTTCAGTCTGAACTCTCCCAACTTAATGGTGTCGGCAGTCGAACCGCTTCCGCAGTACCCTCTCTTTTTGGCATCGTGGTAACCTAAGAGGCTCACAGTTACCGTCATTCGCCCCTCGGAGTAGCACTGATTGCTGAAATAGCCCAACGAGTCAGTAGTGGTAGAACTCCAGTAAGTAGCTTCACCCATTTTGCACTCTATCTTTACCGACGCCATTGCCAACGGTTCGCCAGTCTTGTCGTCTATGGCTTTACCCGTAACAATGTCTGCACTTACCAATGAAGGTATGCTTGCCAATAGGGCAAGTATAAGGCTAAATAAACATTTCTTTCGTATCATATATGCAGCTTATTTATTGTTCAGATTGGTTTTATAGCTATAAGATGTTGCAAATGTAATACTTTATTTTGACATTAAAGTATTTACCCTCCCCTGTTTCTTGAAATATTTTAACTCTTAAACTGCGCTTTTGAAAAGCGAAAGCGGCAGTACAGATTTCTAAAAGCACTTTTGCACCGTGAGTACAGACTATCGCACGTTTGATTGTATTTTTATTATAATAATGTAATAAGTAGTGTTTTTCTGCGTTATTATACCAATGGAGAAGTTTAGAATACTTGCATATATGTTGCTGTTGGCTGTTGTCGGATTGGTAACGGCTTGCAACGACGACGATACTTTTACGACGTCGAAGAGCAATCTGTTGGCATTTTCAACAGATACGGTGCGCCTTGACACTACATTCTCGAAAGTTCCAACCCCCACAAAGACATTTTGGGTCTACAATCGGTCGGGCAATGGCATTCGCCTTGCCAATGTTCGGTTGGAGCAAGGCAACCAAACAGGTTTCCGAGTGAATGTAGACGGCATCTACTTGGGACAGGCAAATGGCTATCAGGTGAATGGGCTTGAGGTGCGAAACAAGGACAGTATTCGTGTCTTTGTAGAGCTTACAACGCCGAAGAATGGCAAGGCTGACCCGCAATTGGTGGAAGACAACCTCGTGTTTACGCTCGAAAGCACGGTGCAACAGAAAGTAAACCTGAAGGCTTACAGCTGGGACGCCGAACTCTTGAAGAACATTGAGATAAAGCACGATACCACCATACAAAGCACGAAGCCCATTGTAGTGCAGGGAGGCATTAAGGTGAACGAGGGCGCAACGCTTACCATTGGTGCTGGAACCACGCTTTATTTCTCCAACAAGGCGGGCATTGATGTGCATGGACAGCTGAAAATAGCAGGAACAGCCGACAAGATTGTTACGCTTCGGGGCGACCGTTTGGATCACATATTCGACTATTTGCCTTACGACCGCGTGAGTGGACAGTGGCAGGGCATTCATTTCAATATGTCGAGTTACGACAACGAAATAGAATTTGCCGATATTCATTCGACCTACAATGGCATTGTGTGCGACTCGTCGAGCATAGACCGTTCTACACTTTCGCTTCGTCGAAGCACCATACACAATTGTCAGGGGTATGGTTTGCTCGCCACCAATTGCAAGATAGACGTCAGCAACAGCCAAATTACAAACACGTTGAAAGACTGTGCTGCTTTCTTTGGCGGCAACATAACGTTGAGCCATTGCACCCTTGCGCAGTTCTATCCTTTCGACGGAAACCGTGGCGCAGCTTTACGGTTCGGAAACAGCAGCGATGGAAAGCAATACACGCTCCAGCAATTCAATGTTTTCAACACCTTGATAACGGGGTATGCCGAAGACGTAATAATGGGTGCTTTTACCGATGAAACCGCTCAAAACTTCAAATTCGACCACAGTATCTTGCGCACCATAAAGCCAAAGGAACTTGATGCTGCCAAGTACGTTGAAGTGGTGTGGGAAGAAGCCACCGACACAGTGCAGTCGGGCGAGAAACACTTCCGCAAGATAGACGGCGACAAGCAGGCTTACGACTTCCACCTTTCGGAGAAATCGAAAGCCCGCGATATAGGTATTGCGTTGCCCAACGGCATCAGTACCACCGACCACGACGGCTTTGCGCGCGATGAGAAGCCCGATGTAGGTTGCTATGAATACAGACCCGAAAAGAAAAAAGATTAAGAAAAAGCTTATGAAGCAAATTGATATAAACATTAAAATAGGCGTCTGCCAGTTGGAAGAACTGTCTGCCGACGAGCAAGCACTTATAAAAACGGCGATTGAAGCCACCAAGAACAGCTATTCGCCTTACAGCCATTTCAGTGTGGGAGCAGCTTTGTTGTTGGAGAATGGCGAAATGGTGATGGGGGCAAACCAAGAGAATGCTGCCTATCCATCGGGACTTTGTGCCGAACGTTCGGCTATTTTTGCAGCGCAGAGCACACGCCCTGACCAGCCCATAAAGGCGTTGGCGATAGCCGCACGCAATGGCGGAGGACTGATGAAGCAGCCCATTGTGCCTTGCGGAGCGTGCCGACAGGTGGTCTTGGAAATAGAAGACCGCTATAAAAAGCCTGTTCGCATCTTGCTTTACGGTACAGAAGGGGTTTATGTAATCGACACCATAAAAGACTTGCTGCCCTTGCAGTTTGTTGGCGAATCAATGAAATAAACAAGTTATGTCCCGTATTTGGCATTGCCATTTGGGGCATTTTGCATTCCCCTAAACATCATTGGCAGACCGCAAAAATGGGTTTCAAGCTTTCTGCGGCTGTTCTTTGATAATCTACAATATATTATTTATCTTATGGAAAAGTTACCCACCGACCCTGCAATCCTCGTAAGTGCAGTGAATATGCTTTTGCGCGACGAGGAATTTGATACACTGTCATCGCTCTGCAACAATTTCAACGATACCCCTGAACGTTTGCAAGCGTATCTTCGTTCAGCTGGTTTCATATACAGCGAGCAGCAAAAACAGTTCCGCCCCATCGGTTACGATGAATAATTACGGTGTAGGTGTGCAGGAGAATGAAAATAAAAAAGAGACGAAACCATACAAGGTTTCGTCTTTTTGCTTTTAATATCATCGCCGTTCTTTTTGCCTGTCGAAACCTGAAATGCAGTAATATGCCTTCTTTTTCGTGTGGCAGCACTCGATAGTGGGAAAGAATGGGAAATTGTTATATTTGTGTAATCTTGCCGAACTTATTGTACTTCCAAATCGTAGTGTGAAAATCTGTGATAGTTTTTCAAAGTTGCATCAGTTCGTGATAAGAAAATTCTATAAAAGAGTTCTTATTGCCTTGTTCTTTCTATATACTACGCGAGTTCGGGATAAGAAGAATCTTAAAATAGCTCCAGTTGTCTTGTATTCTCAATATATACAGGCAGTACATCAGGCTTGTTCTCAAAGAAACAGTACGCCGCCAATGCCGAGCAAATGTTCATAATAAAATTGTGTATTGACCTGTGCCGTGAGTGCACAAGATTTGCCTTGTTTTTCAACAGGATACACCCTATGATGTATCTTCTTGTGCAGCATTATTCTGTTCCATATTAGTATCGGTCTGTAATTTGTAAACTATGGTGCGGGATAAAATATAAATTTTCGGACTCCTTTCGAGTGTTTATACGAAAATATTCTTTACTTTGCAACCGTAGTGCATTAGCATGTTGAATCCATAGGTTTGTAAAAAACAGATGTGATAGTTAAAAAAAATATAAAAACATCTTGAGGAGCATACATTTGTAATTTTATTTTGTAATTTTGTCCAAAATTTTAAAACTAAATATAATTAAATTACAAAAAGTATGAAATTAAAATCTTTTATTTTACTGGGTTTAATCCCTACATTTATTTTTACTGCTCTGTTTATTTCTTGCAGTAGTGAAGAACAAAATAACATTAGTTCTGAAACTTTAAAGAAATATGCTAACATTCACAATTCTGGCTTGGACTACATTAAAAGTGATGTACAGAGAACCCAGAACATATGCACGCCAAAATACTTGAATGAGGTGTTGGAAAAATATACAAGTAGTATTTATAGTAAGGAAGATGTACACAAAATTATGCAAGAAATAGCTCTTGATAAGAAACTTGTATTCAATGGTCATATTCCTTCATTAGCACAGACAAGGAGCAGTATTTCCACAAACATAGCTATAGAAGCATGCAATGAATGTATGGATAAAATCAAAAATCATTTGAACGCCTTTAAGGATGATGAGATTTTTGACAACAAGTATTTACTTGAAGACTTACATGTAATTATTAACAAAGTATATGATCTCTATATCCAAAAGTGCAATTCTGACATAGAAAAACAAACTCTTGCTCAATCTCTTGGTGTACTCTATGGCTCAATAGGGTATTGGTCAAATTCAGAAAATGTAGAATCTTGGTCGAAAATTGAAATAGAGAAAACCACTGAATATTCTTCTAATAATATAAGAATAATAAAGGACGGTAAACAGAAGAAAAAAAGCGAAGAAAAAAAGGAAAAACTTTCAAAAAAAGAATATCTTGAAGCGGTTGCTGCAGCAGATGTCGCTGGTTCATTTTTGGGTGCCGCTATAGCATCTGGTCCAGCAGCTGTAGCAGCTTCAGCAGCAGCAGCACTCTATTTCGATGTAAACTAATTAAGTTAAATATTTTTAACAAATAAAAGAAATGAAACTCATTGTTAATCGAGGATTTGACAAAATATTCACACGGATTATTGTATTCAAAAATACAGAAAAAATTCTCAGTTGCCCAATGAAACAAGACTATTGTGAATTTGAGGCAAAAGAAGGTGAACGGATTATTGTCAAACTGAAATATCCTGATTCTTTCACATTTACAATAGCATCAATTGATTGTAATGGGAATAATGATACATTTTACATCAGTCCTACAAGATTATTTAAAAATTGGTCTCTTGTAAATTACATGATACTACCCGGATTCTGTTTTTTATTCTACGTACTGCAAAAAACAACTGTATCAGATGTGTATAGCTGTTTTTTTACAGGATTAATGGTTTTATGGGCATTATTATTGATTTGTATGGGATTCGGTCTGTATATTCCATTTATGCATAAAAAAATGTTCAAGCTGATAAAGCTTTGAACTGAAATATAGAATAACAGAATTTTACATAATTAACCCAAAACCACTCAAAAAAACAAGAGGTTTTGGGTTAAAGTATTTAATATGCAAAATTCTTTAGTGAAGATGTCGTTGTTTATTTATATTTAATTTTTGCACTTGCCAGTTGACTTTACCTGTTGAATATGTTGAGGATAAATTAAATGTTTTTCCTTTTTTAGTATCGTAATTGTGAAAAATATAGTAATTTTACGCCCGAAATTTTAAATGCGTGAAAGAACTCCTAAACAAAATGGAACAAAACCAACAAAACAACACGACTAAGAAGTCGAAGCAGATATTGCCAAAAGGCATTGTGTGTCTGCTCATTATTATTGCTTTATTCGGCGGTATAGGCTGGGTAATGGGTGTCGCACCAATGCTTAACACCATTATGCATACGGCGCACGATTTGTTATTGAACACTTGCTTCTATCTAATGGCAATCTGTGTGCTAACAGGTGCATTGGGTAAAATCTTCGTAGAGTTTGGTGTGGTAGACCTTATCGAGAAGATTTTGCGTCCGCTTATGCGTCCGTTGTTTCAGCTTCCCGGTGTGGCATCGCTCGGCGCAATACTTACTTTCCTTTCAGACAACCCTGCCATCATTACTTTGGCACAAGATAAGCACTTTAGTGGATATTTCAAGAAGTACCAATACATTTCGCTTACCAACTTCGGTACTGCGTTCGGTATGGGACTCATCGTTATTGTGTTTATGCTCGGACAAGGCTATTTCGCTGAGCCACTGATTGGTTTCTTCGGTGCTTGCTGCGGTTGTATCGTTTCAACACGCTGTATGCAGCACTTCGTATTGAAGGCTTATCCACAGTATCTCACAGAAAATGCACTCGAAACAGCCAAGTTTGAAAAGCAAGCAGAGCTTCCAGAACACGAAAAAGAGAAGTCTATCTTCCTGCGTACGCTTAACTCTTTGCTCGACGGAGGTAAGTCGGGTGTGGAAGTTGGCCTTGCTATTATCCCCGGTGTGCTCATTATCTCTACGCTTGTAATGATACTTACATTCGGTCCAAGCAAGACGGGCGAATTTACTGGAGCCGCTTACGAAGGCATCGCCATATTGCCAGAGGCTGCCAACTATCTGAACTGGTTGTTGGAACCTTTGTTCGGCTTCTCTGACCCACACCAAATAGCATTCCCCATTACGGCACTTGGTGCTGTGGGTGCTGCCCTTAGCCTCGTTCCGAACTTCCTTTCTCAAGGTTGGATAGACGGAAATGCCATTGCTGTATTTACGGGTATGGGTATGTGTTGGAGCGGTTTCCTCAGCACACACACTGCTATGCTCGATACAATCGGCTATCGTGAACTTACTTCAAAAGCCATTATCTCTCATACCATCGGCGGCTTTGCCGCAGCATTGGTGGCACACTGGGGGTATTTGCTTTACACTTTATTGTAGAAAATAAATAGTAGAATAACGATATTTCTTTGTGCTTTGTAAGTTTTTTCTTACCTTTGCAAATCAGTAAAATAGGTATTAAAGGAATAAAATTATTATGGCAAAAAAAGCACTTCTGATGATTCTCGATGGTTGGGGTCTCGGAAAACATGGTAAGGGAGATGTTATTTACAATACGCCAACACCTTACTTGGACTATCTGAATGCAGTTTCTTCACACTCACAGTTGGAGGCTTCGGGCGAAAATGTGGGTCTGCCAGACGGTCAGATGGGTAACTCTGAAGTAGGACACCTCAATATTGGTGCTGGACGAATTGTATATCAGGATTTAGTAAAGATTAATAAGGCTTGCCAAAGCGGTGATATTCTGAAGAATAAAGAAATCATTAACGCTTACGGCTATGCACAGAAGACAGGCAAGAAGGTTCACTTGATGGGTTTAACGTCTAATGGTGGCGTTCACTCTTCATTGGAACACCTTCATAAACTAATCGAAATCGGCAAGGAATACGGCTTGAACGATGTTTATGTGCATTGCTTTATGGACGGTCGCGATACCGACCCGAAGAGCGGTGCAGGCTTTATTGCCGACATACAGAAGGTTTGCGACGCCAACGGTGCGCACATCGCATCTATCGTTGGTCGCTTCTACGCAATGGACCGCGATAAGCGTTGGGAACGTGTAAAGGAGGCTTACGACCTTCTTGTTGAGGCGAAAGGAAAGCAAGCTACCGATATGGTGAAAGCCGTAGAGGAAAGTTATGCCGACGGAGTTACTGATGAGTTCATCAAGCCAATCACCAATGCAAACGTAAACGGAACCATTGGCGAGGGCGATGTGGTTATTTTCTTCAATTTCCGCAACGACCGAGCAAAGGAACTTACCTACGTTCTCACGCAGCAGAATATGGCAGAGCAGGGCATGCACACCATAAAGGATTTGCAATACTACTGTATGACACCATACGATGCAAGTTTCGAGGGCGTACACATTCTGTTCCCAAAAGAGAATGTTACGATGACGCTTGGCGAATACCTAAGCATGAAAGGCAAGAAGCAGCTGCATACGGCTGAAACGGAGAAGTATGCGCACGTTACTTTCTTCTTCAATGGTGGTCGCGAAGAGCCTTACGAGGGTGAAGACCGCATCTTGGTGGCATCGCCAAAGGTTGCTACTTACGACTTGAAGCCAGAGATGAGTGCCTACGAAGTGAAAGACAAGCTGGTTGCAGCAATCAATACAGCGGAGTACGACTTTATTGTTGTGAACTTTGCCAATGGTGATATGGTGGGTCATACAGGCGTTATGAACGCCATTGCGAAAGCCGTTCATGCGGTAGACAACTGTGTGAAGGAGGTTATCGAAGCTGCAAAGGCGAACGATTATGAAGCTATCATCATTGCCGACCACGGTAATGCCGACAATGCGCTGAACGAAGACGGTTCGCCAAATACGGCACACTCGTTGAATCCTGTACCGTTTATATACGTTACCGACAACAATTCGGCTCGTGTAAAGCCAGGTAGATTGGCTGACGTTGCGCCTTCTATTCTCCACATTATGGGATTGGAACAACCCGAAGAGATGACAGGCGAATGCTTGATAGAAGATAAATAAAGATAAAAACAATGGTTTAGCCCTATCAGACTTATGCCTGATAGGGCTGAATTGTATCTAAGAAAATGTTATGGTAGATATTGAGGCTTCTTGGAAACAACACTTGGAGGGGGAGTTTACGAAACCTTACTTCGCCCAACTCACCGAAAGTGTGCGCAATGAGTATAGGAACAGCTTGTGCTTTCCACCAGCAAAGCTTGTTTTCAATGCTTTTAATCTTTGTCCGTTCGACAAGGTTAAAGTGGTTATTCTTGGTCAAGATCCTTACCACGAGCAAGGGCAAGCTATGGGCTTGAGCTTCTCTGTGCCCGAAGGAATAATGTTGCCGCCATCGCTCCAAAACATTTATAAAGAGATACAAAACGACCTTGGCAAACCCATACCCACATCGGGCGACCTAACACGTTGGGCGAAACAAGGCGTGTTGCTGCTGAATGCCACGCTAACGGTGCGTGCACATATAGCCAACAGTCATCAAACTTTGGGCTGGGCAAACTTCACAGACGCCGCTATCGAGGCACTCAATGCCCATCGCGAACACATTGTTTTTATGCTTTGGGGTGGTTTTGCCCGCTCAAAAAAGCGATTGATAGATGCCAATCGCCATTGTATTATCGAATCGGTGCACCCCTCTCCGTTGTCAGCAAATAGAGGTGGCTGGTTCGGACAGCACCAGTTTTCACGTTGCAACGCTTATTTAAAGCAACAAGGATTGGACGAAATAGATTGGTAAATCCATATTTGGGAAAGATAAAAGGAAAGAAATGAGCGATAAGAAGATGATACCTATCTTGCAGATTAATGGGATTGATGTTTCTCTTGAGGCTTCATGGGAAGAATATTTGAGGGATGAAATTAAAAAACCTTACTTTACTGAACTCGTTGAAAAACTAAATAGCGAGTATAAAAAAGCATGCTATCCTTCAAAAAAGCGTATTTTCAATGCTTTTAATCTTTGTCCATTCGATAAGGTTAGGGTAGTTGTTCTTGGACAAGACCCTTACCGAGGGAACCACGCTATGGGCTTGAGCTTCTCTGTGCCTGAAGAAATAAAGCTGCCGCCATCGCTCCGAAAAATTTATAAAGAGATTGGAGAAGACCTTTGCAAGCCTATACCCAAATCGGGTGATTTAACTCGTTGGGCTGAACAAGGTGTGTTGTTACTGAATACAACACTGACAGTGCGTGCGGGTGCTGCCAATAGCCATAAGGACTTAGGTTGGCAGGAGTTTACCGATGCTGTCATTAAAGCGTTAAGCGAACATCGTGAACACATCGTATTTATGCTTTGGGGAAAGGATGCAAAGAAGAAAAAAAGACTGATAGATACCGAACGTCATTGTATAATCGAGTCATACCACCCTGCTGCAGGGCAAAAATATAAATTTAAAAAGCACCAATTTACATGTTGCAACGCTTATTTAAAGCAGCAGGGGTTGGACGAAATAGATTGGTAAATCCATATTTAGGAAAGAGAAAACGAAAGAAATGAGCGATAAGAAGATGATGCCTATCTTGCAGGTTGGCGATGTTTTGGTTTCACCTGACATTATAACGGAGAAGTTCTGTTGCGACCTCAATGCTTGTAAGGGTATCTGTTGCGTGGAAGGAGATGCTGGCGCACCTGTTTCTATGGACGAAATAGCAGCCATAGAAGATGTTGTAGATGCGGTGTGGGGCGACCTCAGCGCATCTGCACAAGCCGTTATCGACAAGCAGGGCGTTGCTTATACCGACCGAGAAGGCGACTTGGTAACCAGCATTGTGCACGGAAAAGACTGTGTTTTCACCTTCCACGATAAAGATTGTTGCCTCTGTGCGTTGGAGCGTTCGTACCGTGAGGGGAAGACAAACTTCGTAAAACCCATTTCGTGCGCTCTCTATCCCATTCGTGTAAAGGAGTTTGGAAACAATCTTGTAGGTCTGAATTATCATCGTTGGGACATTTGCAAAGATGCCGTGAAGAAGGGTAGGGAACTCGATTTGCCTATTTATAAGTTCTTAAAAGGTCCACTTGTTCGCCGCTTTGGCGAAGAATGGTATGCCGAATTGGAAGCTGTTGCCGAGCAATTGTTGAAAGAATCGTAACCTATAATACATCTTTCTTTTCAAGCTATATATTTGTATGCTGATATATATCGTTTCACGCTTTTTTATAACTTTTCTTGTCCATATCAAAAACATTTATTATCTTTGCACCAATTTATAAAAAGATTTGTGCTGCAAAGGATAAATAACTTAAAAATGTGTTATTCCTCTTTATATAATAATGGTATGGATAAGTTGCAAAAAAACAGAGATGTTTATGCAACTTTTAACTCGTTATATTTGGTTAGCTCGAATATTTTGCTAACACACACACACACACACACACACAGGCGCACCGCCGCTAAATTCTTGTACAAATATTTTAATGTACGCGCGCGAGGAGCTCGTGCAAAGCCTTACAAACACAGGATTTCACAAAGAAACTCTGTGTCTGATATTGTTATTTACCTAAGAAAGATAAAAGGAGAAAATAATAACGAATAAGTACAAGTTATACATTCATAAAATTAAGTAAAAATGAAAGAAAATCAAGTATCAAAAAGGCTTTATGTAATCCCTGAAACCGAAGTCGTAGTTGTAAAGATGAATTGTCATCTACTGGATGCTTCCGTCCCAGGTGGACACCATTCCGCCGATAATGATGAAGTATTACACGCTAAAGAAGCGATTCCTTTTGACGAAGACGAGTTTTCCACAAGCAAGAATATGTGGAAAGATTAGAGAGTGGGGTATTAAAAAATAGAAAATAAAAAACAGAATGAAAATGAAACGTTATCAATTATTGGTATTGCACGTCGTTGCCCTGTTTGCGCTTGCAGGTTGCTCGAACGACGATATTACGCAAGACAAAGGTACACAGGAAAGCGAAGATTTAACAGGAATGACGGAGTTTGCCGTCAAAGAAACACCTGCCTCAACTTCTACCCGAACAATGGGTATTTACAGTGGTTCGGGTATAGACTTCTATTGGACGAGTGGAGACAAGCTATGGATAAACAATCCCACAGCCACGCCAGCACTGGTTGAAAGCAAAAAAGACAACATTTCTAAACTACTTGCAGAAGGCGACGGCAAAAAGACCGCTACCGCCAAATTCTATTTTTTGGGCACATACACCGCCCCAAGCTACAAAGTACGCTACACTGGCAACGGCAACACGATGAGTGATAAGGTAACTATAAAGTCTGTACAAAATCAAGAAACTCCTAACGATGGCTCGCACATCGGTGCCGATGGCGACTGTGGTACAGCCACAGCTACACGAAACGGTGCAAGATACGACTTTACACTCTCGCATAAGGCATCGTACCTAACGTTTACACCTTATTACAGTCATGGTTTTACCAAAGATGTGAAAGTAACGCAAATCAAGGTAACAGCAGACAAGCCCATGGCAGGAACATATAAATTCGACGATGCAGGTATTCAGACGGACAATGCAACCTCTACTTCCACAAGCATTACGCTCAAGCTGAAAGGTGGAGGAGATAACGGCTTTATAATCCCCAAAAAAGCTTCCTATGCAGACAATGCCGCCATCATGGTGCTTGCCCCAGGCGTTTACAAGAATTTCACCGTGGAATATACTCTCTACGACCAAGTTACCCATGCACGCGGAACTGTTTCCAAAAACTATGGTACGCTGTATTTCTACGAGGGTAAGAACAAAATAGTAGCAGCGGATTTGGATATCGTATACCGTGGCGACAAACTTTATATGTGGGATGCGAAGCAAGATTACTGGTATGGATACGAAAGCGAGCAACCTGCAATCAACGGAGTATCAGGTACCCACTACCCCAAAAGTAAGACAGACGATCCCATGCGTTGGTATAACGATGTCAATCTCTCTTCAGGACAATCTTATACTGCCACAGGAAAAGCTGCTGTATGCCCTAATGTCAATGAAATGGCATGGTATATCTTCAAGGGTGCCCCTCACTGGGATGGCGACAAACTTTTCTCGTTTGCAGGGCATCTAAGCAAAGGTGGTATGTGGTTTAAAAAGAAAGCAGTCATCATGTCTGAGAACCATCTGACCGATGTAGCCATGAAAGCTAAGTATGATAATACAGACTATCGTTCATATCGTCCGAGTATTCCCGGCTGGGGTCTCCTGGGTGGGTCGATAACAATAGGTGCTCCTTCCAATGTAGATAATTATTTCTTCCTACCAGCTATTGGTTATTTCTTTAAGGGCAGTTTCTATTCTGGTAGTTTCATTCAGGGCAACCAAAACGGTTTATATGGCGATTATTGGACTTCTTCTGCTTCTAATCTCAATGGTAATGAGTATGCCTATAACTTGGCATTTAGAGAAAATGTTGTAGGTATATATGTAAGTATTCGTCTCAAGGGTGCTATGACGATTGCCTTTGAATAAATCGCAAGTAAAAATAAAGTTGTTGATTAATATTAACTATCTGCGAGTGGTGTAGATATAGACAGCGACTAGTCCTACTTCAGTGGGGCACTACTTATACTTCAGTGCCCCACTACTTATACTTTAGTTGTTATTAACATTTACATCGTTTCGTGGCATAAAACAATCAAATCTATGGCTTTTTATAAAAAGACCAAAATGAAGGTGAACGGCAAGTGGTATCCAAAGTCCGTTCTGGTAGGCTCGGCAATAACGACCGAGCAGGTTGCAAAACGTCTGGCAGCCGAATCGACAGTGAGTCCTGCCGATGTTCGTGCTGTACTGACCGCCCTCGGTGGCGTGATGGGCGACTATATGGCACAAGGTCGCTCGGTGAAATTAGATGGCATCGGGTCGTTCTACTTTACGGCAGCGACCAACAAAAATGGTGTTGAAACTGAGAAAGAAGTAACTGCTAATCTCATCAACGGTGTGCGTGTACGCTTCATTCCCGAAACCCGCTTCCGTGGTGGTGGAAAGGGACGTGTATCAACCCGCGGACTAACAGACGTGGACATCGAATGGGAGGAATGGAAAGGCAAGATAGCCTCTGACGACTCAGGCTCTACTCCGGGCGGCGGAGAGGAGCACCCATAATTCGTATAGAATCATAAGTATTTATTTTTATAGTCGTAAGAATTGTTCAGAGACAGGACTTACGGCTATTTTATTTGTTTTTATAGTGATAAAAATTATTTTATGCATAATAATCACTGTTTTTTTAAGCGTATTTTTTATGTTTTTGGGAAATTTGCAATTAAATAATTTCTATTTTCATTATTTTATGCCTATCTTTGCGTACTAATTTATATACCATCAAAGTATTATAATATTATTATGAAGAAAAAGAATGCTTACTTTGAATACTTAATAGATGCTTTAGGGCGGAAGAGCGATAGTGGCTCGAATGATTTCACAACATTGAAATTAATAAAACTTTTATTTTTAGTTGTTGGTGTTTCTTCCACTAAAGATAAGATGGGCTTGACGGAAATTTTTGATAAATTTGTAGCAATGCCTTTTGGTCCTGTAGAAAGCGATATTTATAATGCTATACAAGCTGATAGCCTTGCCAAATATAGAATAACTCCATATCAATGCCGTATTAAAAACAAGAGTGCAAATATCAGTTTAAGCGACCCTCAACAAAAGGAAATGATTGACAGTGCGATAGATTTACTGCTTGAAAAAAATCCTAACATATTAAAATGCCAACCTTTTGAATTGGTTGATATAACCCACAAATGGAGTTGTTGGAAAATTTGCTATGATATTGCATTGGAAAACGGAAAACATAGTATCGGTATTCCATCAAGAATGATACAGAAGAGCGTTAAATATTATCAGTAAGTATGGCTTCGCATATACATATAGACAAATGTGTTACAAAATATAAGGAATTATTTACCTTAAAAAATAATACTCAAGAAACAAGCAAATCTGACATTGATAAGGAAATCTGCATTAAAGAAAAGTATAATGAGTTTGAACGTTTCTTTTTTATAGAAATGAATAATGCTTTGTTTGCGGGTGAGTATTTAGAAGACGATTATATAAAGGAAATAGAAACGTTTGAGAATTATTTGATAGCTAATGATAGCAAGTTTTCTTTCAGTATCAGAGAATCTCTAAAGAGTCTTAGAGAAATTATTTTTAATATACAAAATAAGATTAAGATTGACAACAGAGAGTTGCAGGTAGCTCTCAGAAAGAATGAAACGATACAACAAAGTAAAAACTATAAGTATCAATATTATGATTCATGGCGAACAATTTCTCTTGTTTTAATGGTTCTTGACCATACCTTAGTTAACAAAAAGGATTGTCGAGAGTTGCTTATTAGATTATATTATGAAATTCAAGCAACAATGAATGGACTTGATAATCAGGAATTAGTAGGTGTCTATAATAAACTAAAAAGTAAATGTTCGTTTTTGCTGAGAAAGACTTTTGTCTATGATGATGTTGAGGACTATTATTATTCTGTTGATTTTGAAATAAAGAAAGCAGAGGAGATAATCAAAGGAGATGAATTTAATAAAGACTTCTTATCTTTGTTTACAAAAATGTATCCATGTAAGTATGGGAAAGATATTGTTAATAAATATCAACAATCGTTTTTTGAAAAAGATTTTTCTTCTGTTGGCTTTGTGTTGCTGTCCTATTATTATGGTACATCAAAGAAATGCTCTCTTGAAAGATTAAATAATCTTTTAAGTGATTTTGAAGAGTATGAACGAAGGTTAAAAACAAGTACAATTTCTCAATTTGACGATTATGCCGTTCGGAGTATAAAAAGTTACATTTCAAACTGCCGTTTTTCTTTATTGCTAAAGCAAAGTAATTATACTTTAGAACAATTAGAAACTAATTTAAATGAGATTGAATCAGTTCAAGAAGATACAGGAATTAAAAATTATCATCCATACAAGAAAGCATTATTGTTTTTAAGTGATTATCTGGAAAAGCTTAAAGAGAACGATAAGAAAGAACTTCAAGAAGGATTGAATTTGTATAACGAAATATTCGAGAAATATAAATCCACTTATGAAATATGTATCTGGCGTAATTTTACTCCTTTTCAACTTGTTATAGAAGATTGCAAAACACAAGGGGGGGTCTTTATAGCATCTTCTTTATCAAAACCTATCTCTCCAAGTAAATTGAAAGAAAGTGAACGCGAGTTTAGGGATGTGAAACAATATTTGAAAATAAAGAATCGCCTTTCAAAATGGGAAAAAGAAATCAGTGGCATTGCTGATGAAACTAAGAATTTCAGACGAGAATCTTTTGAATATTTGGGAGTGTTTATTGCAGTAATTACTTTCTTATTTGGGAGTATTCAATTATTCGGAAAAGAGTCAAAAACACTTTCAGTAACAATAACGAATATTGTTTCATTGGGCATCGTTTTAGGAATCTTTATGGCAATGCTCTATATTGTTTTATATTGTAAAAGAAATAGAATAAAGATTTTGTTAGGTTTAATAGTCTTTAGTTTGCTTGTGCTTATACTCTATTTACGTTAAATAACATAATCAATAAAGTATTTCTATAAGTAGGTGTTTAATTATGAACACCTACTTATTAACACTAAAGCTATTTTAGAGAATCTGTATTTTCCTAATTCTGAAACGCTGTTGCAATGATTTTATCGCAGATTAAATCGGAGTCCAGCTTTTAGTTGGAAAGATACAGGACGGTCGCTATAAATGGTTTGCAAGTCTGATTTGTTGTTGAAGTGGTAGCTTACTCCCGGTTCTAAATAGAAGCTGACACCCTTCGTAAGTTTGTAGGCAGCACCGAATCGGGCTGACAATGCCCATTGCAACTCTTTCATTTCTACTTTGTTGGCGATAGTGGTTTCGGTACCGTCGTATCGCTCTTTCTGTTTTCCGTAAACCATTTTTTCTACACTTCCGCCCCCCGACACGTACACAGATGTGTTGTGTCGTTGCCACAACCGATAGTTCAGATTGAGTGGAATGCCGACGAAATTCAGATGTTGTTTGATGTCGTGGTTTATGTTGCCCACTTCGTAAGTGAGTTCCGAATAGTGATGGCTATACATCAAGCCTGTTTCCACACTCATCTTGCTGCTCAATGGCAAGGCAACGGAAACGCCCAAGGTGATGGGTTGGTGGTGGTTGGCTTTTTTTACCATCTTGTTTTGCCCCGTTACTATCATTCCGTTGTTTTCTTTCATTGCTGTCGGTGCGACGGAATAAAGGTCGTCTGACGAGTTTACCGTGGGCATACCTGCAAGCAACATACCCAATTGGACAGAGTTTTTATTGCGACGAGAGCGGCTGTTGGTGGTAGGCGTGATGGGGCGTTGGTGCGTTGTTGGCTCTGAGCATTCCACCTTTTCGCTCGGTTTGGGTATTTCGTTTACAGTTGTTTCTTGTATGTTGTCCGTCTTATCAGTCGGTTCTGTGGCGGTAGTGGGTTGTTCTACCATTGCCAAAGTGGTCTTGTCGGCAGTGTTTTGAGGCAAAACCGTCGAGGCAACAGCTTTGAAAGCGGTCTTTAGAGAGGTGAATATTCTGCTCTTTGCATTTACCGTAGGGGTGCTTTCGTTGCCGTTACTGTTGGTGTATGCGTTGTCGGGAGAGGTTGTTGCTGTTTCTCCACTTCTGCTTTCTATTACATTTTTGTTGTTGTCTGCTAAGTTGCCAATTGTGTTCGTGTGGTTCGCAACATCTACAACAGAATTGTTTACCAGCAAAATCGCAACTATTGCAGCGGCAGAGAGAATGGCAGTGAGCCAAATAGCAGCCTTGACCTGTTGCTTTTTATTGGTGTTGGCAACTGTAATCGGCACTTCGGTGGGTTTGTTCGGTGCCTTTTCGCCTTCCTCGACAGGTGGAATATGCTTTAAAATCTCGTCAAACAGTCCTTGGGGAGGAGTTGTTTCATAATCGTTTAGCTTATTATGAAATCCTTTTTTCCATTCTTCGTTCATAGTTTCACTCCTTTCCTATATGAGACAATTTGTTGTTTAAGTATGCTTTTTGCACGGGATAGCTGCGAGGCAGAAGACTTTGCCCTAATCCCAAGTATTTCTCCAATTTCTTTGTGCGATTTGTTTTCTAATACGTATAAGTTGAATACGACCCTGTAACCATCGGGTAGCGACTGTATCATCTGCAGTAGCATTTCTTCGGGTATATCTTCTACCGTTAAATCCGACTTGTCGTCTTGTTCGGGAAGCTGCTCTCCGTATATCAGCGGAATGGTTTTCTTGTTGCGCAGGAAGCCCAATGCCTCCATAACAACGATTTGTTTGCTCCATGCCAACAACGAACCGCTGCCCCTGTATTCAAAACTATCAATCTTTGTGAATATCTTTATGAATGCGTCTTGCAGTACATCTTTTGCATCGTCGATGTCTGCAATGTAACGCGAACACACTGTCATGAATATTCCTGCGTATAGGTTGTAGAAAGTCCGCATCGCTGAAGTGTCCCGTTTTCGGAGCCCTTCAGCGATTTTGGTTTCTTCTTTCTGGTCTAACTTTATCATTCAGTGTGTGTATGTATCCTTCCTTTATTTGCTATCATCTCTTACATGATACTTAAAGGAAACTTGCTTATCCCCTTGATAAGATTTCCAATGGAGCTGTAAAGTTACTTCTTTTTTTCCATTTTTCTTTGCTATCTTGTCAATTTCGGATAATCTGAATGCAATAAGACTCGATGCCATTCGTCCCCTGTTATCGCCGTGGGCGTTGTACGCAAGCACTAATTTGTAAGGCTCTTTCTCAGAATGCTGCACGATTAAGTTTAGGTCGCGCTTGAGTTTTAGGTCGCGCATGGCGGTGCTGAATCTTAAAGTAAGATAGCCATCTTCTACCACCGTGCCGAATCCGTTGATGATTTCCAATCTGTCTTCGCCATACTTTTTCAACTCCAATTCGGGATTCTTGAGTGCGATAGCCTGCTTTGTGCGTATGCTGTCCATCCAGTTGATGTATATTTTAGTCTTACCTTTGGCGTCTTTCTCTTCTTTTATGTTGGCAATAGCCCTTACTTCCTTGTTTCCGTATGGCGATTTTGTAAGGTTGCTGGGCGGTCCTTGCACCTTTTCGCTTACCCAAACATTGAAACTTTCGCCACCGTTAATCGGTTTTATCGTAACAATAGCATTGGGAAACCTCTTTATATTGTCGTTAGTGTCGTTATCACACGAGGTGAAAAGACTGCACGCAGTGAATATAGAAATAAGCCCTAAGAATATTTTACCTGTTTTCATTGTTCTTGATATTGTATTAAACTTAAACTTTATTTTATCTTTGAGTACTCGCCAAGTAAATGCGTAAAGGCGCAAAAGGTTGCATTCTGTATAGTTAAAATATGTTTTAGACGAAATGCTATATTATAAATAATGTGAGTATATTCTTTATAAGATACTTAAAGAAAGAACTGATTGTGAGTTAATATGCTTATAATCAAAAAGAATAGAAGTGTTTTCGTCCTCACATTCTTATACCGAATTCACGTTGTTTTATGAACGAAAAGAAAGCGATAGATGTGTAAATATTTTTCACAAGCATGGCTATTGTGTAACTGTCTATAAATAAGCATGTTGCAAAACCTATTGTTTTACGTTCCAAAAGCGGCTGTTTTGCACGGTAAAAGCGTAGGTTTTGCGTTGCAAAACAGCCGCTTTCGCAACGCCAAAGCGCAGTTATCAGTTTTTAACAGAATTATCTTTACAAAGTAGAATAGGAAGAAGCGCACTATTTCATCAGTGGGATTGCTGGAAATATCTGTATGATTGCCCACATACAATAATGTGTAAAAGTTTGGATTGCTACTGTAAAATAATTATATTTGCACTTGTATTTAAATACCATAGTGCTATTGTAATTGATAGAAAGTAAGTATTCTTATAATTTTAAAGCCGTATTATGAAGTTTTCTCGTAAACTTTACTATATCTTGAACAGTGGAAAGAATTCAAAATTGAGGTATTACCTTACTTCTTACTTTTGGATTGCTACTCCTCATCGTATTCTTTCGTTGTTCCGCAAAGCAACGCTTTCTAAAGTAGAACAGCGCAAGGATTGGGCTGAAATCAAAAGGCGAGTGAATTATTACAACAGATTGGAGCGGTCAGCCATCGATAGCTCGCATTTTCAAAGTAAAGCTATCACGCTTTCTGAACAAAAGAAAACCAAGCAATCGGTGTATTATCTTGACTCATACCGATACGCAAAAACCTTTCCGTTGAGCGAAAAATGGTGTTTACAACCAGGCGATGTTACGTGGATACCCGATGTTCCTTCCATTGTGAAAAGCCGTCCTATTGAAGGAGATAACGCAAATTCGGTGTTGATGAAGTTAGACCGAGTGCGCCATTTCCTTTTTGTAAAGGACAGCCTGACCTATGCGGAAAAAGAGAATAAAGTAATTTTCAGAGGTCTGATAGGGCAGTTTGACAGCAACTCTCTCAAGCAAAACAGATACGACTTTGTCAAGAAGTTCTATGGCAATCCGCTCTTTAATATTGGCGTTATAGATAAAAGCTTCCCAGAATGGTACACGGAGAAGATGACAATCAATGAACATCTTGCCTATAAATTCATCATGGCTTTAGAGGGAAATGATGTCGCAAGCAACCTTAAATGGATTATGTCGTCAAATTCTATTGCTGTTATGCCTCGCCCGAAATACGAGACGTGGTTCATGGAGGGAACGCTTATCCCCGATTATCATTATATCGAAGTAAAGCCAGATTATTCTGATGTTGAAGAGAAAATCAACTATTACATTGCCAATCCTGATAAGGCAGAAGCCATAATCGAACACGCCCATGCGTATGTGGAAGGTTTCCGACACCCCCGACGTGAGTGTATCATATCGTTAATGGTGCTATCAAAATATTTTGAAGCGACCCGAAAGCGAAGCTAAAACGAATAAGCTTTACAGAGTTGATGCAAGTTATCTGTCTTAAGAAAACACCTCACGCAAGATGTTGAAGCTTTGAAGGTCGGGCATATTGGGTATGTGGAGACGATAGTAGTGCAACACGAGTTCGGTGATTCGGTTACGCTCATCGTGCGAAAATTTGAAAACCTTCATTGTTTCAAAGTTCATTCGCATCAGTGTGTGCATACGTTCGGCATCTGTTGCATTCAGAAAGTCGGAATGTAAAGGTGCCGACAGCGTGAAGCAACCATTGCGAAGGTCGAAGAAACAGCCTTGCGTGAAATTGTTGAGAAAAGGGTGAAAGCCAAGAAACCTGCCCAAACGCATCATAAAAACAAGGTGGAAGTTGGCGAAACCATCGCAGGCATTGTCGAACCATTCCAAGCTTGCACTTATATAATTAAATAAGGTGGAGTTCTCTTGCTCGTCTCGAGTGGTATAATATAGGAATTCTGCAAGGAAAAGCAAAACGCTCGACTTCACAGGATTGCAAGGAATAGACGAATAAGGTTGGGCTATTCTTACATCTTTAATATGCTGCAAGCTGCTTCGTTGCCTGAAATCGTATTCAAAATCGAGCAAGGTCATAGGCTGGAAATATTGCTTTTTCACCTTGCCTTTCGAGGTTTTAGGAATGCGCACAACAAAAGAAACACGCCCCGACAACTCCGTCAGCACATCGACAATCAGCGATGATTCACCAAAACGAACGCTCCGCAGTACTATTCCTCTTGTTTTTGTAATCATAAGCCTTTTTATTGATACAAAGATACAAAAAACACAGCATAATGAAAAATATCTTTGAGAAAATTTGGACGATTAAAATAAAACCACTACCTTTGCACCCGCAAAACAAAAGATGGTCTCTTCGTCTATCGGTTAGGACACAAGATTTTCATTCTTGTAAGAGGGGTTCGATTCCCCTAGAGACTACAAACAAAAATAAAAAGTAAAGATGGCAAATCACAAATCATCACTTAAGAGAATCCGCCAAGACAAGGTGAAGACTTTGCGCAATAAGTATTACGCTAAAACAATGCGTAACGCTGTTCGCAAGTTCCGTAACATCACTGACAAGGAAGAAGCTGTTAAGCTGTATCCAACTGTGCAGAAGATGCTTGATAAACTTGCTAAAACAAATGTTATTCATAAGAATAAGGCAGCGAACTTGAAGTCAGGTCTTTGCCAGCACATTGCTACGCTTGGATAAAATACGGTAAAGTCATAGCAAATAAAGAATAATGAAAGGTTGCAATCTGATAAAGATTGCAGCCTTTTGCGTTTTATAACCTCGTGCAGTCTTGGCAAATGCTTTCTCTTTATGCACTTGCATCAAGTAGGTGCTTATGGTTGGTTCTCGTTGTATTTAGAAAAACGTTTGATGTTTTGAGTGAGCTTGTTTTCTCTTTTATGCTCAAGAAAAATACTCAAAAACACGGTTGATTTTGTAAAGATAATATTGTTAAAAAGTGATAACTGCGCTTTGGCATTGCGAAAGCGTAGGTTTTGCGATGCAAAAGAGCCACTTTTACCGTGCAAAACCTACGCTTTTGGAATGCAAAACAATAGGTTTTGCAATGCGTTGATAAATAGATAATTACATGGCTGTTGTGCTTGTGAAAAATATTTACAAGGTTTTGCCATCTTTCTTTTCCTAAGATAAGGTTGCGAGAGCAGTAGGGTAGTGAGTAAAAAGTACTTTCTTCTCAGAGCGGATTGAGCGATATGATTACTCTTTATAAAGCTTCTAATGCCCTATAAATACCTCTAATTAAACTTTTTTTCGCATTAAATATTCCTTTTAATTAGGTATTTTTTCGTATCTTTGCAAGTAGATAGTTTCATAGGTTGTATGAAATCTTGAAAGATTAGACATACTCGCAGGAACTATCGCAAAAGAACAAGGAGAATCAAATAAAAATGGCAGATAACTTAGGAAACGAGAACAACTACTCGGCCAGTAATATTCAGGTCCTCGAAGGACTTGAAGCAGTGCGCAAACGCCCTGCGATGTATATTGGCGACATAAGCGAAAAAGGACTTCACCACCTCATCAACGAGACAGTAGACAACTCTATTGACGAGGCTATGGCAGGCTATTGCAGCCATATCGAAGTAACCATAAACGACGACAACTCCATTACCGTTGAGGACAACGGACGTGGTATCCCAGTAGACGAACACGAGAAGTTGCACAAGAGTGCGCTCGAGGTGGTTATGACCGTACTGCACGCGGGTGGTAAGTTCGATAAGGGTTCCTACAAGGTCAGCGGTGGTCTGCACGGTGTGGGTGTCAGCTGTGTTAATGCACTGTCTTCCCACATGATGTCGCAAGTGTTCCGTAACGGAAAAATCTACCAACAAGAATACGAACAAGGCAAACCCCTCTATCCTGTGAAGATAGTTGGCGATACCGACAAGACGGGTACGCGTCAGCAATTCTGGCCAGATGCCAGCATTTTCACTACAACAGTATTCCAATGGGACATTGTGGCACGCCGTATGAGAGAACTTGCGTTCCTGAATGCAGGTATAAAAATCACACTCACCGACTTGCGTCCAAATGAGGAAGGGAAGACACGACAAGAAGTTTTCCACGCTAAAGACGGACTGAAAGAGTTTGTGAGATACGTAGACCGCCACCGTACGCACCTTTTCGACGATGTTATCTACCTGAAAACCGAAAAGCAAGGCATTCCTATCGAGGTTGCCGTTATGTATAATACGGACTACAACGAAAACATACACTCGTATGTGAACAACATCAACACCATCGAGGGTGGTACACACCTTACAGGTTTCCGTGCAGCATTGACACGTACGTTGAAGTCGTATGCCGACAACGAACCACAAATAGCAAAGCAAATAGAGAAAGCTAAAATAGAAATTACGGGCGAAGACTTCCGCGAAGGTCTTACCGCAGTTATCTCTATCAAGGTTGCCGAACCACAATTTGAGGGACAAACCAAGACTAAGCTCGGAAACAGCGAAGTGTCGGGTGCTGTCCAACAGGCTGTGGGTGAGGCACTTTCATATTATTTGGAGGAGAATCCAGCCGAAGCAAAACTCATTTGCGACAAGGTTATTCTTGCGGCAACAGCCCGCATTGCAGCCCGCAAAGCCCGCGAAAGCGTTCAGCGCAAGAACGTTATGACAGGTGGCGGACTACCTGGAAAGTTGGCTGACTGCTCTAACAAAGACCCTAAGGAATGCGAGATTTTCCTTGTCGAGGGTGATTCTGCGGGTGGTTCTGCCAAGCAAGGACGCGACCGATACACACAAGCCATTCTGCCTTTGCGCGGTAAAATCCTCAATGTAGAGAAGGTTCAACGCCACAGAGTGTTTGAAGCTGAATCAGTAATGAACATTATCCAGTCGATAGGCGTTCGCTTCGGCGTTGACGGAGAGTCGGATTTTGAGGCTAACACCGATAAGTTGCGCTACGACAAGATTATCATAATGACCGACGCCGATGTCGATGGCTCTCACATTGACACACTTATTATGACGCTTTTCTATCGCTATATGCCCCGTGTTATTGAGGAAGGACACTTGTATATTGCTACTCCGCCACTTTACAAATGTACCTACAAGAAGGTGAGCGAGTATTGCTATACGGAGCAGCAACGCCTCCAGTTCCTTGAGAAATATGCGGGTGGAGATGAAGAAAACAAGGCGGTTCACACGCAACGATATAAAGGTTTGGGTGAAATGAACCCTGAACAGCTCTGGGAAACCACAATGGACCCAAAGACACGCCTCCTAAAACAAGTAACTATCGAGAATGCTTCGACTGCAGATGAAATGTTCTCTATGTTGATGGGAGACGATGTTGAACCACGCCGTGAGTTCATCGAGCAGAACGCAACCTATGCAAACATCGATGCATAGTGTTGCCAATTCTCTAAAAGAAATGGCTTAATCTACGGACTTTCACTGTTTTGCACCTGCGGGATAAGTGATTGACCCGTTCAAAATAGTATTATATGAGGGAACTTAATATTGATTTCATTAAGGGCAAATACCCCAATGGCTTCAGCATAGAAAACGATTTGTTGCTGTACGACTCGACAACTGGTTTGCCCACTCTCACCGAAACATCGAAAATGAAATGCCTGTTGTTGGCAATCTGCACGGGTGGAGAGATTGAGTACACGGTTGATACTGTAATACACAAGGTTTCTTCTAACGATGTTCTCATTGTCAGTGAAGGACAAGTAATAGGCGATTACAAAATGTCGGCAGATGCAAAAGGAGTCTGTCTTTTGCTTTCTTACGACTTCTTCCAAGAAATTGTGAGCAATGTGAAAGAACTTACAACCCTCTTCCTCTTCGCACGCCGCCACCCAGTATTCCACGCCGAAGACCGTTTGGTAAGCGAATTGCTGAACTACATACAAGCCGTAAAGCTGAAAATACTCGACCTTGAACACGAGTTTCGCCGCGAATTGGTGGCAACAATGCTGAAAGTGCTTATCTACGATATGTGCAACGTTATCTATCGTGTGCAGCAAGTAGAGAAAACGGGCAAGTCGAGAGGCGAAACCATCTTTTCCGACTTCATACGATTGGTGGAAAAGGAATACCGTTCGGAACGCCGTGTAAGTTGGTATGCCGAGCAACTTTACATCTCTCCCAAGTATCTGTCGGAAACAATCAAGCATATCAGCAAGCGCACACCGAGCGAATGGATTGACTATTACGTGATGATGGAAATCCGTGTGTTGCTTAAAAACAGCAAGATGAGCATCAAGCAGATTGCGGAAGAATTGAATTTCCCCAACCAAAGCTTCTTAGGAAAGTATTTCAAAGACCGCTACGGCAAGAGCCCATCGCAGTTCAGAAGAAGCTAACGAGCTGGCAGAGGTGCTAAAAACATAAAAGGAGTTGAGAATTACGATAGTTCTCTACTCCTTTTTTATGTATTCCCAACAAACACGATAGAAGAATGAACTTATCTGTCACCTCATAGGCATCTTCTTCGTGCCTTAGTATGAACCTATGAAAAAGGAGCAGCGGGGATATACACATATAGCTTATTTTTCGTTTATCATACTAACGTACCCTTGACAAATTCCCACGTTTAAACAAATCTTTCTCGTGATAGTAAAGGATAACATCATCAAAGCAGTTTTTTTCAACTCGATATGTCTGCATCTCTTCATTTTTATTAAACCACATATTGATAACGCAAATAGATGAATCGATTTCCTTCTGTTTCTTGCCCTTGTTCTCTGTCAGCATAGCACTCTATATGCACGGATAAACAAAGTCTCAATAAGGTCTATATTCTTGTATTTTTGGTGTTTTGAACTTGCAAGACTTCCTATCCAAATCCTAACCTCATTACAATCTTTAAATTCCCTAAAGTGCTCGTGCTGTGTATTTAAGCGTTTCTCTATCCCATCATTTTTCTTGCGAATGCCCATATATCGGTGCCATTTATACCGCTTATCTTGTTGAGCTTCGAAGTAGTAGAAATTATAATAACCAGACATAATGGTGTCATCTCTCTTTATATACTCCCGAAAGTCTTTGTATGTTAATGGTCCAACCCATTGTATGGTATAGGTGTGTTCAATATCTTCCATAGTCTTTCGAAAAATTACTTGTTAATTTATTATGTTTTTTGTATCTTGTTTTTTGCCTTGCTGTAATAGCGACATATTAACGATATTCAAAATAAAAAGTCCCCTCTTTTCATATAGAGAAAAGAGGGACTATTTAATTCTTTACAGGTGTTCGTTTTTTGTATAAATGATTGTATTATTGAAAAGTATTTTGCGTTGTCTTATGAGCTTTATCCGTCTTGTTTCTTAGACAAAGCTGATGACGCCTTGAACTTCTTCAGAGGGCGTTTCCTCTTTCTTCTCTGGTGTAACCTTCAGGTCTTTGAGCATTTGCTTCGTGCGCTTGTAGGTTGGTGTGTTTTCGATGGCGAGGATAATGTCTTCGTTGTCTAAATCTTCTTGTGAGAAGATGTAGATGTGCGGACGACGCTTCGATTTTGTAGACTTGCTTCCGCCATAGATGCGGTCTCTGCGGTCTCTGCGTTCTGCCTCGCGCTCTTCTTCTTCGGCAAGGCGTGCTGCTTCTTCCAGCGAGTGTTTCTTGATGTGGCTGCCCATTCCTTCTACATCCTTGATGCCGAAACCTGTTGCGAGAATGGTTACTTTTACTTTCTTATCGAGTTCTGGGTCGAGTGCCAATCCCCATTTCAGCTCGAATCCGTTGCCGAAGTGGCTCATAAATTCGTTTATATCGCTCATTTCTTCCATCGTCAAGCCGGGATTGTCGTTGTTGTCGCTGCTGAAATTGATGGAGAGGAGTATCTTTTTGGAATTGTAAATGTCGTTGTCGTTGAGCAATGGGGAGTTCAGCGCGTCTTCGATAGCTTGCTTTACACGGCCTTCGCCTTCGCCGTAGCCTGTGCTCATGATGGCTACGCCACCGTCTTTCAACACTGTCTTCACGTCGTTGAAGTCGAGGTTGATGAGTCCGTGTACGGTAATGATTTCTGCAATGCTCTTTGCGGCTACGCTGAGTGTGTCGTCTGCCTTTCCGAAAGCGTTGAGCACGCTCATCTCTGGGTATATTTCGCGCAGGCGTTCGTTGTTTATCACCAGCAGTGCGTCTACGTGTTTCGACATTTCTTCTACGCCGTCGAGTGCTTGGTCTATCTTCTTGTCGCCCTCGAAACGGAATGGAATGGTAACGATACCTACGGTGAGAATGCCCATTTCCTTGCTTACTTTTGCAATGACGGGGGCTGCTCCTGTACCTGTACCGCCTCCCATACCAGCGGTAATGAATGCCATCTTGGTGCCGTCGCTCAGCATTTTCTTTATGTCGTCGATGGTTTCCTCAGCTGCTTCCTTTGCCTTGGTAGGCTTGTTGCCGGCTCCTAAACCTTCTTTGCCAAGCTGCAAATGAATGGGAACGGGTGAATCGTTGAGTGCTTGTGCATCGGTGTTGCACAAAACGAATGTTACGTCGTGTATGCCTTCGCGATACATATGGTTCACGGCGTTGCCACCGCCGCCGCCAACACCGATAACCTTGATGATGCTGTTCTGTTCAGCTTCGCCGAAGTCGAGTATTTCTCTTTTCATATTATTATCTGCCATAGCCGTATTTCCTTTGTCTTGTTTTTTATATCCTACGCCTTTGAAAATGTTTTCTTTACTCTTCGGGCTCTAAAATAGAACCGCCAAATTCTTTCACCTTACGAGAGAACTTGCCCCAAAAGCTGTTCTTGCGTTTCTCTTCTTCTTCCTGCTTGCGCTTTTCTTCTTCCTCTTCTCTGCGTTTGCGCTCTTCTTCCTCTATGCGGCGGCGTTCTGCTTCAGCTTTTTCTTTCTCTGCTGCTGTCAGTACAACGCCTTGTCCGATTTCAGTCGGCTTTCTTGGTTCCTTGTGAAGGTCGCTTGTGGTAGCTGTTGTTGTCTTGGTTGTATCTTCAAACAGCTTCTGGTCGGGGTTGATAGGAGCACCTGCACAGTTGATGTCGCCCTTTGCCACCAAACCGAGAATGGTGTTCATCGTGCCGTTCTTGGCATTGATGTCGGCATTGCTTGCATTGATGGTTTGGGTAACGAACTTCGCAATTCTGATTTTATCAACGTGAGAATGGTTGCGGAAAGCGCGTTCAATGTTCTTCATATTAGAGCCACCGCCTGTAAGAATGAAACCGCCTAAGAGCTTGTCTGCAAATTCTGCTGGAATTTGATAGATTACATTCTCGATGATTTCTTCGACGCGGGCTTCAATGATGGAAATGAGTTTCCTGCTTTCTACCGAGTAATCGTCGGTTACTGTGTAAGAAAGGTTGTTGTCGATGTCGTTGTCGTCGGTGTATGCACTGCCGTATGTGAGCTTCAGCTTTTCTGCATCTTTCTCTTCCATCTGCAAGCTGGCAATGTCTTTTGTGATATTCGCACCACCAAGCGGCAGTACTGCCAAATGGCGGAGTATGTTCTTGTAGTAAACCGATATTGTTGTGGTTTCTGCTCCAAGGTCTACAAGCACGCAACCGCCGCGCTTTTCGTTTTCGGTGAGTACGCTGTCTGCCAATGCCAAAGGTGCAAGATACATCTCGGCAATGGCGATGCCTGCCTTTTCAAAACAACTGTTGAGGTTGTCGTAGAACGATTTACGCCAAAGTATGTTGAGGAAGTTGCCTTCCAAATGGTTTGCTTTAATGCCTACGGGGTCGATAGAGTCTTGGTTGTCTACCTTGTATTCTTGTGTGGCAGCATCGAGAATTTCCTGTTCCGGATAGCTCATATCGCGGTTTGCGTCCATCAATTCATTTATCATATCGCTTGATATGATGGTGTCGGCAGGCAATTCCTTTACTATAACATTCTTTACACTGCGGATAGACTGTCCTCCTACGCCTACATAGACGTGTGTTATTTCGTGTTTAAGCTGCTTTTTTAACTTGTTTATGATATTGGTTAAGCACTGTCCTGTCTTGTCGATGTTGTAGACTACGCCCTTTCTGATACATTGCGAGGCGTCTTCCTTGACAACGGCATTCACAGAGATACTGCCGTCAAGGTTCTTCTTGCCAGCTATACCCATAATTTTTGATGAGCCCAGTTCAATGGCTACAATAAATTCTGCCATACACTAAAATACTTTATAACTTATGTTTTATTCTTATTCTGATACTTCTGTCGGAATTGTTTCTTCTTGCTTTGCTTGCTGCTGTACAGCTGCTTGTGGTTGCTGTTCAGACTTTTTCTTGCAAATAATCTGGTTGTCGAACTCTACATTGATGTACGAGTACTTGTTCCAACCTGCCTGCGAGAGCCCATAGCGATAGAATTTCTCGGTTCGTTCGAGCTTCTTTGCCACAAACTCGGCTATACTTTTCTCGTTTGCAGCCTTGCTTTTCCTTATTGGCAGGTAGCCAATAAATATAATGTGGTCGCCTATTCGTGGTACAAGTTCTATGCCACGGTCGGAACAAACGTGGATTTGCTCAATCTGATTGAGCCAGAAATCCGATTTGTTTATAGCTTTTGCCAAGGGTGCAATGCCATAGTGGGCAAACCAATGGCTGATGTTTCCCGATGCGATGATTAAATCGCTTGTATATTTAGAGTTCGGGAGTATTCCTCCGTTATCGTCCAAGTAATAGTCTTCTCCTTTATCGTTCTTGATACGAATGATAGGCATACGTTGCGAAATCATAATATTCACGTGCCCATTCTCCGTTATGTAGCATTGTGCAGTGTCTACAAATGGCCCAACCTTCAAGGCTTCTTCTATTCTTCGTGGCTTTATTGCGTCTAATTGCTTGTTAAGCGGATAGAGTTGTTCCTTTTCAAGAATGGATTTTATTTCCCTTGCACTGAGGAAGCCAGAGTTGTTGGAATCGGAAATGTTGATGTTCACTTTCGTACAGATGCGACGGCTCTTGTCTGGCGTATTCCACGAGGTTACCGCCATAACAAGATAGAATGCCAATACGGCATCTAATGCGCAGAAAGTTATCTTCTTCCAGTTTGTGTACATTTCCTTATCTCTGTTCCTTCTCTTTTATAATCTCTGTGAGTTGTCCCACGTAGTTGTCAAGGTTTCCTGCTCCCAGCACTACAAGCACATCAAAGTCCCTGCCTTTTGCAAATTCAAGCACATCGTCTTTCCTTATCATTTGTTTCTCAACGTTGCTGCTGAGGTTGTCGTAGATAAGTGCTGACGTTACGCCCGGTATAGGTTCTTCTCTTGCTGGG
>OHAU01000817.1_pt1 | contig 40227 bp, 29 predicted proteins | sample 1577181 | NCBI WGS metagenome assembly OHAU01 (sample SAMEA3541472, study PRJEB24748) | human gut metagenome | biome: human gut; feature: human-associated habitat; material: faeces | place: China | collected 2012 | reverse complement strand
GGAGGAGAAACTTTCTGCAGAAAGTTTCTCCTCCCCCTCCCCAATGCCTCTCTGTCCTCAAATATCTTCGTTAGCGCTTCGCGTAGGCTTTGGGCCCTTCCATATAATAGTCACCGCCCTCGACATCGCCCACGACGATGACGGGGAAGTCCACGACCTCCATCGCCGCCAGCGCTTCCGGGCCGAGCTCGGCATAGGCCAGCACCGTATACGAACGGATGCAGCGGGACAGCAGCGCCCCGGCGCCGCCGGTGGCCGCGAAATAGACCGTCCCGTAACGCTGCATAGCGTCCTTGACCGCCTGCGAACGGTTGCCTTTGCCGATCATGCCGGAAAGCCCCTTTTCCATCAGGCGCGGCGCGTAGGCGTCCATACGGCCTGAGGTCGTCGGCCCGGCGGAACCGATGGCCTGCCCCGGCTTGGCCGGAGAGGGCCCCACATAATAAACAATCTGATCGCGCAGATCCACGGGCAGGGGCTCTCCCCTGTCCAGCGTCTCCACCATGCGCTTGTGGGCGGCGTCGCGGGCCGCGTAAATGGTTCCCGAAATGAGGACTCTGTCACCGATATGCAGTGAACGCACCTTGTCTTGAGTAAGGGGCGTCGTCAAACGGATGGGTTCGGACACGGAAATCTCCTGTTTGCCCCCGCGCCTGAGGCGGGGACTGGAAGTGATTACAGTTCCGCCTCGGCGTGGCGCGCAGCGTGGCAATTGATGTTCACCGCCACCGGGAGGCTGGCGATGTGCGTGGCGCAAAACTCCACGTTGACCTTGAAAGCCGTGGTCGTCCCGCCGAGCCCCTGCGGGCCCGTCCCGAGATCGTTCAGGAGGCCGAGGAGCTCTTCCTCAAAGGCCGCATACCGGGGATCGGGGTTGCGGGTGTCCACGTCGCGCATGGCGGCGCGCTTGGCGCACAGGCCCGCCAGCTCAAGCGTACCGCCGATGCCCACGCCGACCACCATCGGAGGACAGGGGCTCGAACCGGCGGCCTTCACCGTATCCACCACAAATTTCTTCACGCCTTCAATGCCGTCAGCGGGGACGAGCATCTTGAGGGCGCTCTTGTTTTCACTGCCCGCCCCTTTGGGCGCCAGCTTCAGGCGGATGCGATCGCCGGGCACAAGGCGCACATGCAGCACGGCGGGCGTGTTGTCCCCGGTGTTCTTGCGCTCGAACAGCGGCTCGGCCACGGAGGATTTCCGCAGATAGCCTTCCGTATACCCTTTGGCGACCCCGGCGTTGACGGCCTCTTCAAACGAACCGCCCACGACATGCACATCCTGCCCGACTTCAGCGAACACGACGGCAAGGCCGGTATCCTGACAAATAGGCGTGTTCTCCGAAGCCGCGATGTCGGCGTTCAGCAAAAGCTGACGCAACACGTCCTTGCCGGAAGGCGAGGCCTCCCGTTCCACGGACGACTCAATGGCCCGGTACATCACATCCGGCAAGCGGCAGCAGGCGGCGACGGCCAGCTCCGCGACGGTATCCGTTATGGCTGAAACATGAATTTCGCGCACGGCACTCTCCTCAAGCATAAAGACGTAACAAAACGAACCGCCTCGGACACGACACGGCGGGGGAATTCCCGCCTTGTTTGGGTTCTCACTGTTATCATGCGACTGTGCGGCGCACAAGCGCCGCCGAAAGAATAAAGATCAAACATTCTCCCCGGAACGGCGCGCTTTGCGATCTTGCCGTATGCTGGCTAAACGGGTATGATTCTTCGCTTGAGACAAAAACGGCGCCCAAGAAAGCGCTGATAGCAACCATAACCATCAGGATAGGCCCCATGAGCAACCATTTTGAAGGACTTGGCAAAACCTGGCTGACCCTTTTGAACGATCCCGAGAAGGAAGTTCCCGCCGTCGTCATGCAGGTGATGAAGGAAGGAAAGACCCGTGATTGTTGGCAGCGCAAGGACTCCAAGGAAGAAACCATGGTGCTGGCCTGGCCGGTAGAAACAGGATTCCGCGCGGGCGTCACCGTCCACGGGAACGCGGGCGATCAGCTCCGTCCCGTGTCGACCTATCCCCTGCTGGAAGGCGCGCCCAATGATATGACCGTGAACGAGACGTATCTCTGGCAAAACGAAACCGAAGGCGAAGTGTCCGCCACCTGCAACGAAGGCGCCAACCCGCTCTGGTTCTACTCGCCGTTTCTGTTCCGCGACCGTGAAAATCTCACCCCCGGCGTCCGCCATACCTTCCTTATCGCCGGGCTCGCCTACGGCCTGCGCCGCGCCCTCCTCGACGAAATGACCATCACCGAAGGTGTGGAATACGAGCGTTACGTGGCGGAATGGCTGGCCCAAAATCCGGGCAAGACCCGCCTCGACGTGCCGCAGCTCACCGTGGATCTCAGGGGTGCCCGCATCGTCGTCCCCGGCGATGTCGCCAGCGAATATCAGATCCGCGTCCCGGTCACGTCCGTAGAAGAAATGCACATCCAGAACGAAAAAATTTATATGCTGATCGTGGAGTTCGGCCTCAATACCCCGAACCCGCTCCGCTTCCCCCTCTACGCTCCCGAGCGCGTCTGCAAGATCGTCCCGCAAGCCGGGGATGAAATCGACGCCATCATCTGGCTTCAGGGCCGTATCATCGACTAGATCCCCAGCTGCCTGAGGCGGGCATTTCCCGGCCTCGGGCAGCGGCGCCCCTCCTCCGGAACGACGCAGAAAGGAGCCCCGCCGTGTCCATGCACGAAATCGAAGACTATATCGAAGAGGCCATACGGGTCGTATCCCGTTCCGATATGCCCGTTTCCGAAAAGCGGAGCATGATTTATTCGCTGCTCAGGCTGGAGGAGTACGGCGATTGCGGGTTCACCAACCTGCGGACGCTGAAAGAGATGATGGACTGCCAATACACCTTCGTCTTCGACAAGACGGAGATGTATGACTATGAGGCGAATCGGGGCTATTACGACGACCTTTCCAAGAAAGGCGGCTGTTCACAGGGCGCTCCCTATACGCTCGTCGCCCGTGATGCCGTGACCAACGAATGGGTGAAGCACGGCGACAAGGTTTGCATCGACAGCGGCTCCGACGCGTGGCGGGGCATGGTGGCCGCCGGGGCCATTGCCGGCGAGGGCGCGGCCCCCGTGGAACGGCTGGAAAATCTGGACGTGCTGAGAAAGGTGAAGAAGCTTTGGGGCCCGATGGACGACTACTTCATGCAGGCGCACGGCGGCCTCTTCCTCCTTTCCGGAGCCATTGACGATTTGCCGGAAGAGGAATTCCCCGAACACTTCGGCATGACCAAACAGGACTTTGAGGACGAATACGGCGACTAGCCGTTCTCCGTTTTCAGAACGGACCGCCACCGGACGGCCCAGTACAGCGACTTTTTGAAAGGAAACAGACAATGCGCAGCCAAAAAATGACCTTCGGTCTTGAAAAGGCCCCCCATCGCTCCCTGCTCTACGCGCTCGGCCTGACCCGCGAAGAGATGAAACGCCCGCTCATCGGCGTGGTGAACGCCGCCAACGAAGTGGTCCCCGGCCACCTGCATCTCGGCAAAATCGCCGAGGCCGTCAAGGCGGGCATCCGCATGGCGGGCGGCACGCCTATGGAGTTCCCGGCCATCGCCGTGTGCGACGGCCTGGCCATGAATCATGAAGGTATGCGCTTCTCCCTGACCTCGCGGGAAGTCATCACCGACTCCATCGAAATCATGGCTACGGCACATCCTTTCGACGCGCTGGTGTTCATCCCCAACTGCGACAAGATCGTCCCCGGTATGCTCATGGCCATGATGCGCCTGAACCTGCCCTCCATCATCATGAGCGGCGGCCCCATGCTGGCGGGACGGAACAACACCGACCTCATCAGCGTCTTTGAAGGCGTCGGCGCGGTCCGTAACGGCACCATGACCGAAGAAGAGCTGGAAGACCTGACCGAAAACGCCTGTCCCGGCTGCGGTTCCTGTTCCGGCATGTACACCGCCAACACCATGAACTGCCTGTGCGAAGCCATGGGCGTGGCCCTGCCCGGCAACGGCACGACGCCCGCCGTGTCCGCCGCCCGTATCCGCCTTGCCAAACAGGCGGGTATGCAGGTCATGGAACTTCTCGAAAAGAACATCCGCCCCCGCGACATCGTGACCGAACAATCCGTCCACAACGCTGTGGCGGCGGACATGGCTCTCGGCGGCTCCACCAACACGACCCTCCACCTGCCCGCCGTATTCGGGGAAGCCGAACTGAGCCTGTCTCTGGACATCTTCGACGACATCAGCCGCAAGACGCCCAATATCTGTAAGCTTTCTCCCGCCGGGACGCAGCACATCGAAGACCTGCACCGCGCGGGCGGCATCCCCGCCGTCATGGGAGCCCTGCTCGACAAGGGCCTCGTGCACGGCGAGGCGCTCACCGTCACCGGTAAGACGGTGGCTGAAAATATCAAGGAACTCAAGGCCCACATCATTGACCCCGACGTCATCCGTATCGACAAGCCCTACGCCAAGGAAGGCGGCATCGCCATCCTGCGCGGCAACCTCGCGCCCGACGGCGCCGTGGTGAAGCAGTCCGCCGTGGCTCCCGAAATGATGGTCCGCGACGTGACCGCCCGCGTGTTCAACAGTGAGGAAGAAGGCGTGGAAGCCATCCTCGGCGGCAAGATCAAAAAGGGCGACGTGGTGGTCATCCGGTATGAAGGCCCCCGCGGCGGCCCGGGTATGCGCGAAATGCTGACCCCGACGTCAGCCATCGTGGGCATGGGCCTCGGCGCGGATGTGGCGCTCATCACGGACGGCCGTTTTAGCGGCGGCAGCCGGGGTGCGGCCATCGGCCACGTATCCCCCGAAGCGGCGGACGGCGGGCTCATCGGGCTCGTGCAGGACGGCGACACCATCCATATCGACATCCCCGGCCGTAAGCTGGAACTGGTCGTCCCCGAAGCGGAAATCGAAGAACGCCGCAAACACTTCGTCCCCGTGGAAAAGGATGTAAAATCCCCGTTCTTGCGCCGTTACGCCAAGCTGGTGACCTCCGCATCCACCGGCGGTGCGTACAGGAAGATCTAAAGCTGTCTCCGAGCGGCTACCATTTACAAGCCATCCCCTAGCCTCCTTCATTCGGGAGGCTGGGGGAATTCTTTTAGGCTTCTGGCATTTTTCTGGCCCCTACGTGGAGAATAGGGTTCGGGGGAGCCTCAAGCCTACTCTTTCGCTCCTTTGCACCTTAAGAAACCATCTCTTGCCGATTGGAGGAAATACGGGACTGGTGAGCTCATATGGTAACCGTTTTGTACCGTTCACTCCCCATTTACCAGAATGGGGCCGTTGGGGACCGAGAGATTTCCTCTTATCAAAGTTTTTTTGTTAAATTTTTATAAAATAAATACAGCATATTAACTATACGTTTCAACTTTTTTTCATTTTCCCCTTTTTTCTCGTTGACAGCGGTGGATGATTTTTATAAATAGTTCTGGCTGTGCAGCTGCGGCGAGCAGAAAAGCACGGTAAACGTCCCCATCGTCTAGCCGGCCCAGGACAGCGGCCTTTCACGCCGTCAACAGCGGTTCAAATCCGCTTGGGGACGCCAACAGACATCTGAAGGCGCATCACATACCTCAAAAATTGAGGTTTTGTGGTGCGCCTTTTGTATTATAAGCACCCCGCCCTTGTAAAGCCCTCCCTCCCGGCCCTCAAGCCGCTCCGCTCTCTCCAGCCCCGCCACGTCCTGCGGCCTTCTGGAAAAAACTCCCCCTACGTCCAAAAACTCCGAGCCCTTCCTGTTCAAGGCGTAACCTCCGTCATGAAGATGGCGCCTTCATCCGGCAAGCGTATGGCCTGCGCGCCGCACTGTTTTTCCCTGCCCACAGGATGTACGCGCCTCCTCTGGCCGCGCCTAAAGGCCCATCTGCCCGCTTCGAGTCCGCCTCCTAGTCGGTTTTCCAGGCTGTACACAATCCTTGCCGATATTCGCCGTGGCATAAGGCGGAAATTCATCGTCCTCGATAACAGGGCTGGCCTTGCTGCTCGACCTTCAATCAAACGCGGCAGGGGCATATCCGAAGTCACAGCGCTCTCCTGCGGGGACTCCCTCTCGCTTCTGGAAGCTCTTGTATGGATGGTTCTCATGTATTGCAGGCTGTGTTCCGTTCTGTCTCTTCACATGTCGCCCCCTGGTGGCCGGGGATATTCCCATAAATGATCCGGGTTGTTCCCCTGCTGAACAGACAACGCGAAACGCCTTCAGGCGTCGGATGTCCGGGTGGCGCTACACCACTATACCCAGCTTGCGTATTCTGTATTGCAGCGTGGACCGTGGCACCTTCAGCAGGGCCGCAGCACCACGCGGGCCAGACAGACGCCCCCCAGTGAGGCGTAATGCCTCCAGAATATGGGCACGTTCATTTTCCTCAAGGCTTGGCAGATCGGTGTCATTTCCCCTGGAAGGCGCCTGTAGTGGAATTTCGGCTGATGCGGATAGCGAGAGGAGCTGCGCGGGTTTTGCCGTCTGACCGGAAATGTTGTCCCATTCATGCAGCGTTTCCCGTACCAATGCTTCCGTTACAGCCCCATCCAGAGAGTGCAGTAAAAGCCTTCTGACGACATTGCGCAACTCACGGATATTGCCGGGCCAATCGTAGTTACAGAGCGCACCGAGGACACTTGCGGACAGATGCGGAGGCTCTATCAACCACGACTTGGAAAATTGTTTAATATAATAGTCCACCAATATGGGTATATCGCTTTGCCGATCGCGCAGTGGAGGAAGGCGTAGCGTGACCGAGGCCAGACGGTAGAACAGGTCCCGTCGTAGCCGGCCCTGCGCCAGCGACGTTTCCAAATCAATATTGGTGGCGGAAAGCACGCGGATATCAACATTGATAGAGCGGGCATCGAGTCGCTGCTGGCCTGTGTGGTGGCGGACAGCATGACGGGCGACAGGCACAATCCGAATATGGAGCTGATTTCGCAGGGCATCGGCAATGTGGCTTCCGTGTTCTTCGGCGGATTCTCCGCCACGGGCGCCATCGCCCGCACGGCGACGAATATCCGAGCAGGCGCGATGTCATCCATCTCCGCCATTGTGCATTCCCTGTTCCTCGTGGCTGTGGTCATGTGGTTGCTGCCATTGATAGAGCTCATCCCACTGGCAGCCCTTGCCTCCGTACTGGTGATAGTTGCCTACGATATGAGCGATCTGCGCACTGTGCGCCATATTTTTCAGGTACCTAAGTCCGACTGGTCGGTAATGCTCCTGGCTTTCGCGCTCACGGTGGTGTTTGACTTAACCGTGGCTGTATATACTGGAGTCATACTGGAGTCGTTGCTGTTTATGCGCCGCATGGGCGAATTAACGGGTCTCCATACCTGCGTTTCCAGGGAGGACGAGGCATCCGGGCACGAAATCCCTATCCCGGACAAAAACAACGTGCCCGACGGAGTGGAAGTTTTCGCCATCAACGGGCCGCTGTTCTTCGGTGTGGCTGACCGATTCCAGTCCACGCTGAACGCGATGGAGACGCCGCCCAAGGTATTCATAATGTATCTGCACAACATGTCCACCATCGACATGACAGGTATCCACGCATTGGAAGAATTCCTTGAGCGCCGGCGGAAAGGCTGTCGCATGCTATTCGCCGCCGTGCGGAAACCCGTCCACAGGACGCTCCAGCGGGTCGGTATCCTGCGCACCGTGGGCGAAGAGAACGTCTTCCCTCACTCGACGAAGCGCTGCTCCGCGCCGAGGAAATTTTGGAAGATACCATTATCGCCCGGGGAAAGAGTTTTGCTACGGCTGATTTCGAGATTCTGAAGCTATCACGAGAGCGCAGCAAAAACTGAAGAAGCTCCAGAAGCCACATTCACTCGTCGCCAAGGCAAAATACTATACCGAGAAGCAGAACAAGCACACCCAGCCCCGAAAAGACAGTGCGGAGCATGAAAAACTCCGTGGCGGAGCACCCCCGAGGGGATGCTCACAGTAACATCAGACGAGCAGGCTCTGTCATAGGATGTGATTGTTTCATCTCCACAGTATGATGCAAGATACAGTCTTTTTCTCCGTTTTTTCCGTTAGCGGAATGCATAGTCAAAGCATTTAGTCGGTTATTTCTTTGAAGATTCAAGAAATGAAGCATCAATCATTTCTTATGACACAGCCGACGAACAATAGTTCCTTCATTTGCCGTTCGGGCACCGTTCACAGATGATCCGCATCATATCCCGGAACGAACGCCTGCGTGCCTCCGATTCCCCAAGCAAAACGAATGAATAGAATTTGGCAGCGCACTTGTTTGTCCGTATTGTTTTTCGAAATCCCGCATATCTACCCTCTTTGATTTGCGGGTCGAGCCCTCTACCGGCCGCTTCCGGCAGAGGACTCTTTGTTTCAACGGCCGCGTAGATCTGCCTGTAATTCTCTGCAAAGGCAGGACTGTGTCCGGCGAACCTGGTAAGGACAAACAAGGTCGCCACACCTTCCAGCCACATCGGGAGACATCTCCCCATCAAAAAAGCTTCCGGGCCGCATGAGCCTCATGGGATGTGGTAGCTCCGGGGCGATGGAAAAGCATCCATTGCTCAGATCATAGAAATTCCAGAAACCTCCCGCGTACCCGCTCTGCAAAGAGTTCCCATTCAGTTAACGATACGCCATTCAAACGCGAATATTTTTGCCATTCCCACATGTCGGGGGCAGAAACCCAGTCGCTCTTCATTGGCTACCCTCGCCGCTGTGATGGCTTCCATTTCCAAATCTTCCATTGTGCCCTCCCTGGACGTTGCGAGTTTTCCCTGGAGTTGAAAACTGGAAAGGAAGGGGCTGTTTCCGTGACAGAATGAACGGAGTACCCCGCAAAGGCCCGGAGAGAACGATGGTGCGGAAGATGCGGCCCTGGCACGCCCTCTTCCTTTTCGATGGGAGTGGAGAATTATCGATAACCGCAAGAAGGTGGTGATGATGACCCGGCCGGGCTCTGTTTAATATATATTTACGTAAATATGTATTTACAATATTCCATGTACATGTAATACTATAAATACATATTTATGAGGAGAATAAAAACCATGTATATCTGTGCCATAGCCAACCAAAAAGGCGGCGTGGGCAAGACAACGACGGCACACAATCTGGGAGTTCAGCTTGCCAGAAATGCAAAAAAACGCGTGCTGCTGCTCGATTTGGACGCTCAGGGGAACCTGAGCGACGCCTGTGGTCTTGATCCGCAAACGCTGGAATATACCGTTTTCGATGTCCTCGCTGGAAGCGCCTCCATCGCCGAGGCGAAGAGCACGCTGGAAGCGGGGTTGGATATTCTCCCGGCCAACATCCGGCTTGCAGAAGCGGAACTGGCCTTTGCCGGGCGAATCGGGAGGGAGAATCTGCTGAAGAAAGCCCTCCTCTCTGTTTCGGGCGAATACGATTATGTGCTGATAGACTGCCCGCCTTCTCTCGGGCTTTTGACCGTCAACGCCCTCAATGCGGCAAACGGATTGCTCATCCCTGTGCAGGTCGAGTATTACGCTCTGGCGGGGCTGGCGCTCATCAGGCAGACTGCGGAGCTTGTCCGCGATCTCAATCCTGATCTGGCGATCCTCGGGCTCGTCCTGACGTTTTTTGATGCCCGAAAGACCCTCAACAAAGATGTGGCCGCTGCCCTCGCCGACGAATGGGGAGACGCACTGTTCTCGACCCGCATCCGTGACAATGTAAGCCTTGCGGAAGCCCCCAGTAATGGGCAGGATGTGTTCAGCTACAAGCGAAGCTGTTACGGCGCAAAAGACTATGCGGCCTTTGCTGCCGAATTTCTGGAAAGAACGGAGGGATGCTATGGGACTCGGGGATAGAGGAAAGAACCAGGTGAAGAAAGGGAGCCCCAGCGGGCTGTTTGCCAGAACGGAGCCCGGTATTACAGAAATACAGGCTTCCAGCAATACACAAATACAGAATCCTATAAATACAGGAATACAGGAACCCCTACCTGAAAAAAATGACCAGAGGAAAATGTACAACATATCTCGGTCATTGTCGGAACGTCTTCGCAAGTATGCTTTCGATGAACGCCGGAAGGAAGTGGACATCGTGCGGGAAGCACTGGACGACTGGCTCAAGAAACAGGGATATTGAGGAAGACGCATGTTGCAGACGGCACACTTCAAACGCTGTATCCCAAACCGTGGAGGCCCGGTGTTGCCCTCCTGAAACAAGCAACACCGGACAGCGTGGAGTACGACGTCTACCGAAACGCCGTTATTAAGGGATTCGAGCTTGTCCTTGAACCGGGAGGTAAACTTTTGGGGAAGTCCTCAAACAGTTTTTCTCTTCTCCCGCTGAGGTGGACAGGCTCTACTTCAAGGATGTACTACGCCATACCGCCAAACATGGCCTGTTCACGCCCGACGAGGTCAGACGCTGTTTTTTCTATCGGGACAACAGAAATCTTACAGCTCACGATTACGGAGAAACTCCGGCGGAAGAGGCACTCAGGTTAAAACCTTCATAGAGGATGCGCGGGCTCTGGCGAACGCATGGACAAGACAGATGGAACAGAATGAACTTTTTCTTGAGCCTGCCATAAAAAAGGCCGTATGCGTCTGCTTTGTACTTTCGTTCCGAATGCCGAGGTATGGGCTGGAAACCCCATATCAGGAAGAGCGCATTCAGGAAGCGTTCTTGCTCTTGTCGTCCGCACACCACAGGAGCTCTCCATCACCCCAGCCTGAAAGCCGACCACCTCAGAACGGCACTCCGAGAAAGCGACATTCCCATTCTCATTGTTGTCCATGATTGGGCGCTTCTGCTTGACGCCTTCCAAGAGAAAGCGACTATATCTTATTAAAATAATAGAATTACATAGTTATGTAATTCTATTATTACAGAACTCTGTAAATTATAGAGGCTCAGGCTTGATCTGACAGCCAGCTCCGCTTTGCTGGTTCCGCTTGCTGATGAACGGCGTGGATTGATAAATGGTTTGACGGATTATTGCGTCAATCGGTGAGGCCAGAGCACCTTCTGCTCCCCATAACCGTAAAGATACATAAAGAAAGAAGCCAAGTAACTATGGAAATGCAAGACCTGCTCAATGGACGATGCGGTTGGTGCGGCACTGACAGCCTTTATGTCAAATACCACGATGAAGAATGGGGGAGGCTCGTTACGGACGATAGGCTCCTTTTTGAGTTCCTTACTTTGGAAAGTGCCCAGGCTGGCCTGAGCTGGATCACCATATTGCGCAAAAGAGAAGGATATCGAAAAGCATTTTATGACTTTGATGCCAATAAAGTCGCCCAGATGACTGAGCAAGATGTCGAACGGCTCATGCAGGACGAGGGCATTGTCAGAAACCGGCTCAAGATCAAGTCGGCTATCAGCAATGCCAAACTTTTCATCGCCATCCAGAAAGAGTTTGGCAGCTTTTACAACTACACATTATCATTTTTCCCAGAACGAAAACCGATCAGTTACCAACCCAAAACGCTCAAGGATATCCAAGCCTCTACTCCTGAATCAGACGCCATGAGCAAAGACATGAAAAAACGTGGCTTTAAATTCTTTGGATCGACCATCTGTTATGCCTACTTGCAGGCCACAGGATTTGTGAATGATCATCTGGTAAATTGTATCTGCAGAAAATAAAATTATCCATCAAAATAAGCCAAAACAGATAATATCCGCCGCCCCTAGACAGTAGCGCTTCGATTGGGGGCAGTCGTGATTTGACCCAGTATGATGTTGGCTTTGACGTTGATGACAATGTATATGGTGCGGAGCCCCTGAATAGGAGTTCCGCATATCCAGCTTGGAAGAGGGTATGAAATTCACCTTTCCGTAAGGCTATCTGCGCCTAAGCAGCGTGCGGGCATCTTCCTCGCTCTGAGCGATCGCCATAAACGCTTTACCCTGCTCCGCTTCCTCCGGATCAAACTTGACCTGTAATCCGGGGACGGAAAGCAAGGCGCATTTCTCCTCGACGGACTCCATGAGTGTTGCAGCCTCATCAGGTCACGTAAGTAATCAGCCCGGAGTTCAAGATGCGCCCTGATTTGTTCAATGTCCGGAACGCCCCCTTCATCGAATCCTTAACCCATCCCCTGGCTCAGCCGGGAGATGGGTTAAGGCTCCGAAACCGGTTTCCTTCGAAAAGCTACTCGGCCTCGCATAATGCATTCCCGTTTGCGGACTCCCCTTTCGGGACAGGTATGTTCTCCCATCAGGAATCCGTCGGAGACGTCGGAGAAGGGGTCTGTTCGGCCTCCCGTTCTTTGATGTAGCTCTTCCAGCCGGGACACCAGCCCGTATGCCAGCGCCAAATGTGGGCCAGTAGCGATTTTGGTTTTCTTTCCGCATAGTTCCGGAAACGACATACTTCACATCTACGTACGGACACTTTTCATGCCTCCCCTCTTTTTCTTGACCATTCGTCATAAGTAAACTGTACAGACGGAAACAGGTTTCGCTTGCGTACCATCTTGCGCCCCCCTCAGGATTCATTTCGCCCGTCTGCCTCATTTCAACCACGGCACGGCCCACCGATTCTTTTCAACAGCATCGCCTGTCCCACTCTCAGGTGACCAAAGAGGGAGTCCTGCGGTTGGGGCACTCTTTTTTGGGGCAGAGCTGACAGTTGTAAAACTTGCTGTCGGTCTGGAAGAACACACCCGAAACACTGTACTCGGGCCGCATCATCAGGCTGGGCAATAGGGTCACACCCAGTTTCTCGGGCAGTGGGGCCAACAGTTCAAACAGGGGCACCTGCTCCTCAAGAGACCATACCTTCAGCGAACCGGGATTCATAGCTGAAACCTGAGCAATACCGTACCGCTCTAGAAGCGTCCTTTCCAGCAGGTTTTCAGCCTGCTGAACGGCCACTTCCCGCAAGGCACTGGCGAATACCTGCTCCAGCGAGGAAGAAAGGGAAAGGCTCCAGTCGGCCAGTTCCGTCCCTTCACTCGCCAAATAGGGAAAGGCCCGCCCCAGCCCATCCATCTTCTGGCGCAGCAGCGGGCTGGAAAAAGTCACTTCTCCGACCTGTACATTCTCTTCGTCCAGTATGGTCAGGCCGCACAGCCTAGCCACGGCTTTGGGCCTAGCCACGCGCACAGCTTCCTCCGCTAACCGGCTCAGCCGATCCATGAACTTTGTCTGCCCGGGCCGGATGCGCAACCTGCACCCTAGGGATTCCAGATCAAATTCCAACGGCACGGTTTCGACAAGAATGACATTCTGATCCATGAATCCCCTCCGTCAGTTGCAGGATGGCCGCATACGGTTCCTTTGCCTCACCCGGATATCAAATCGAGCCATCACCAAGTCGGCACAAAAATATTGTACGCACAATCGGCATAGGTACAGCGTAACTGCTTAAGGGATATAAAAGTGGTATGGAATGCGTCCACACCCTCAGGTTTATCGATACCACCTATGTGACGAATGCCGTCTGAAGAGTAAAATTTACCGCTGTGAGGGGGACGTCTGCGGGATGTCCCCGGGTCGGCATCAGGTTCATATCCTGAGCCCCTGGTGAAGCGATTAGGCAATCTTCGCCGAAAAACTGACCATGCGCCTTCCCTGGAGCTGAGGATTCGGTCCGCCGCTGCCGGACGAGCGGGCTCGTTTGCGCCCTTCTCGCTCGCCGCTTCGCCTGATCAGGAGCTGCGGGCTGTCGGTCTGGATCTGTAAACACTCAAATTTGTGGCGGGAAAAATCTATTTTTTTCAGCATGTTCAAACTCTGCCCGCAGATATGGCCAAATCCGGGCAAAGGTACCATCCGCACCCCACTTCCTGAAACGCCGCCATGCGGTCACGTAGTTCCCCAAATATCGGGGCAGCTCGCTCCAGGGGCAACCCGTGGTGAGCACATGCAGAATGGCTTCCAGAGTTTGCCTGCTATCCGCCGGAAGACATCCCCGCAACCTTGGCCGTACCAAGAGGAGTAGCCGGATATATTCCCACTGTGCGCTGGTGAGCCTATATACTGACATGGCCATGCCTGCCGTTATTGCGTCATGCCCCGGGATGCCGGGCCCATTGAAGTTTCAAAACGACACTGTACCGGACACTCCACCTATCGCATGGGTAAAACCCATGAGGCCAGCCGGGGACAAAATGGAACATCAGCACCACGAGAGCCCGGATTATGCCGGGCAAGCTACAGCGCAAATCGTGCCTTCAACATCCATATCGATCGTCTGCCCCGGCACGAGGTGCAGAAACCGCTCCCCGGATTGCCCACCGTGCAGCAACTCGGCCAGATAAGCGGAAGATCCCCATATCTCGGAGTACGGCAACAGCGTAGCCTCCGCCACTTTTCGGGCCTCGTCCACATAGGCGTCCCCCATCTCCGGCCAGCGGATATGGCAAGCGTTCTTGTAGTTATCGAGCAGCGCGTTTTCCGCCTTCATCATCCGGGCGGCTTTGGCCGCACCGAATTTTTTCTCATATACGGAAAAACGCCTATACGATTCCAGATGAAAGGGAACCAAAAAATATTTCAACCACCCCGGGCTGATCCAGTATGTGGCACCCTCCCGGGAAGAAGCGTTGGCCCCCTTCTGGTCAAGCCCAAGCAGCAACGGAATACAATCATGCAGTTTTGGGAAAACCAACATTGCCCGGCTGGCGTGCACGCCGCTCAACCCGCGCCCACACAGCCCGTAGCCGCACAGAACCGCCAACGGCCCGTCGTTCTCCTGTTCAAAGGCATCCACGAGGCCTTGAAACGCGCTGCGCAGTTTTTCCGGATAGTCATGCAGCCGCTGCTCCAAAAAGTTCATGGGAGGCGGATTCCGCATATCGGATGCGAGCACTTCCAGCTCGGGACGCAGGACTTCACAGGCGATAAGCAATGTTTTCATACTATTCCAAATGTTGCCGTCAAAAAATGCAGGGCCTTTGCGCAGTGCGGTTTCACGGGGCAATCCCCAAAGATTCCCTATAAGGGCCAAGAGCGTGCTCACAAAGGTTCGGTGAGTACCGCCCCCCCCCGCAGCATGAGTGTTCGCCAAGGCGACGTGGCGCAGCCGCATCTTTTAGGATGCGCCTTTCCCTCCAAGAGGCGGAAAACCGATTTCCCTCACGAAAAGGTCGTTGAATTCTACATGGGTCGAGAGTTCGACGGGCTTCACGAAAGAGGCGATCCGGTCGGCCATCTTCCGTTCTCCCAGGGAAAGCAGGCACAAACCCGCCCCTTCCGCAGCCGCGTTGCCGATAGGAATGATCTTATCGACCGAAATGCCTGGGAACATGCCCAGAGCGACGGCCTTTTCCCGATCCAAATAATTGCCGAACGCACCCGCAAGGTAGATCCGGTCGATCTGGGATGCTTCGATTTTCACTTCCTTAAGCAGAACCGCAATGCCCGCCGCAATGGCGGCCTTGGCAAGCTGGAGTTCCCGGATATCCTTCTGCGTAATGACAATGTCCCGTTCGTTGCCCTGCTCGCCAGCAAAGGCCAACACAAATTCCCGCATACCGCCGACCGTGCGTAACCTGCCCCCGAGAGGCTGGGAAAGTGCCGGGGACTTTTCGCCCGCAAGCCGACCCGAGACTCCCAGCAGGCCGCAGCGGAGCAGTTCGGCCACCGCATCGATGAGCCCGGAACCGCAGATTCCCTGCGGAGGCATATCGCCGATTACCCCCAACCGGACGGTACCGTTTTCGAGCAGGACGCTCTCAATGGCCCCGTCTCCCGCCCTCATGCCGTTCTGGATATGCGCACCCTCGAAAGCGGGCCCCGCCGCTGCGGAACAGGCCAGCAGCCACCCCTTGTAGCCCAGAATGATTTCGCCGTTCGTTCCGATGTCCACGGCAAGGGAGTAGCCCTTCTGTTCCCACAGCTTCGTGGCCATGGCGACGCCAAGGGTATCGGAGCCCACATAACCGGAGATATTCGCGAGGACATGCACGGTCCCTTCCGGATGCATGGGCAACCCCAGCCTGCCGCCCTTGACCACTGTGCGCGGGCGATAACAGGGGATAAAGGGCGCCACGGACAGATTTTTGGGATCGACGCCCAGAAACAGATGGCTCATGGTCGTATTGCCCACGGCAACGACGCTGTACACATGGTTCTCGTCGATGGAGAGGCTCCGGAGAAGGCCGCGCATGGTTTCGGAAATGCCCTTGATGGTCACGGCCTGCATCTTCTCGAGATTTTCACGGCCTGCTGCAGCGGTAATCCGGCTCAGCACGTCGGCTCCGAACACACGCTGCGGGTTGGCCGTACCGTCTGCATCCAACACTTCGCCGGAAAGCAGATCGACGAGGTAGACCGCGATGGTCGTCGTACCGATATCAAGGATGAAGCCGTACCGGAGGGCATGGGTATCGCCGGGTTCGACGGCGATCAGTTCGTCCTCGACCAACACCGCTGTAACCTCAAAATCCGCCTTCCGCACAATCTCAGGCAGGCCGCCCAACAGGCTGAAAGCCACCTTCTTGTTCTTGCCCACCTGAGCCAGAATGCGCTCCAGATCGGACGCCTGATCCCGCAGGCTGGGCTTGGACAACTGGATGAACTTCTTCTCGATCAATGAATCGGAGTACTTTTTTTCTTTCTGGAGGTTGGGCAAACGGACCTTTCTCCGGACGTCATCCCGGCCAGCCGAGATCTCGATGACCACATCCTCCCGGATCAGGCTTTGGCAGGCAAGAACCTTGCCGTCCCCCCTGGTCATGAGGAACGACTCATCCCCCTCAACCGGAGCCAGCGTTCCGGAACGCACCTTCACGGCGCATTTGCCGCAAATGCCGCGCCCTCCGCACTCCGCACCTTCCAGTATGCCCGCCTTGAGCAGGCAATCCTTCAGGCTTGTTCCCGCCTCAGACTGGAAACGATACCGCTTGCCGCCGGCTAACACTTCGATGTTCATGATGCTCATGTCCGCCCACCCCTGTTGCCCGAACCCGTTCAGGAAAGCGAAAACGGAACCCGGCATTGCGTGTTCCAAGCCGCTATCAATTTCTCTGCGATCTCGTCTCCCGCCTTGGGAATGATGACAATCTTCGATTCATTGCCGCTAGCTTCCAGAACCCTCGTCTCGACCTTGTCGTTGACCCCGTCCACATGGAACCAGCCATGCTCCGTATCCGAAAGGATTCCCTTGACGCGTAGAGCTCCGGGCAGGATCTCGCGGACAAAGGCTTCCACCCTTTCCGGGGGCAGCCCTTCCGTCGTCGTGATGATGTACTGGCCCGGCCTCGTGTATGATTCCTTGGCACTCCGCTTAACAAACTTGCTCTCCAGAGGAGAAGACGTAGAGACTTCGTGCATGGAGGAATCCAATATCCCTTCAACACATGCGTAACTGGTTTCAATAATCCCGGCGTGCGGGTTGAGCTGCCTGATCTTTTTCCGAATCCGAGACAGCGTCTCGCCGTCTGCGAGCTCGATCTTGTTGATGATGATCCGTTGGCTGGCGATGACCTGCTCTTCCACCGCATTGATGTCCTCAACCAGATCAAGGAAGCTCTCCGGATCTATCAGGGCGATCATGCCCTGATAGACGTAATGGCCCCCAGTAAGCCGCTTCAAATCGCACAGGATATTCCTGAGCGGAAACGGATTGGCCATCCCGGAGGTTTCCACAATCACGACATCCAGAGAGCGCTTGGCGAGCAGGACAAGAGCCTCCAGAAAATTGCCGGAAAGGCAACTGCAGAAAACCTGCCCGTCGTTAAGTTCTTCAATCTCGATGTCTTTGGCCCGAATGAGGCTCGAGTCGATATTGACCCGGCCCCATTCATTGATGATGACGCCAATCTTTTTTCCCTGCGCGGCCGCTTCGTCGAGGATACGGTTCAGCAGCGTCGTTTTCCCCGAGCCCAAAAACCCGGTAATGAAGAGCAGAGGCACGGGACCGCAGGGATTGTTCATAGGGCTTCCTCGATCTGCCGGATAAGGTCATCCAGATTGGGAATGAGCGACGAGTACTTCAGTTCACCGTTGAGATACAGGCTGGGCAACTGCTTCACGCCCATCTTCTTGATCCGGGAGATGTTTTCAGGCGTGTTGTACATGTATTCCACGACATCGATCCTGTCGCCGAAATGCTTCTTCGCGTCTTGGGCGACGCCCCACATGTACGTACAAGCCGCGCAAGCCGTGGAATCCAGCGTGAAGGCTTCCAACAGGGGCTTTTTCAGATTGCCGTAGTCGGGCAGTTCCACATCCACGTCCATAGAGCTCAACTCATAGTTGGCCACCATCTCGCGGGCCTTGTCGGTATGCAGAACAGCCTGAGACAGAGCGATCGCATTCTCCACCGGAGATGCATAAGGCATGTCTCAGCCAGGGGAGAAGATGAAGTTCTTCCTTGTGTTCAGGCTGTCGATGAGGTCGATGCCCACCTTCATGTTGTCGAGCTGCGTACCAAGCAGCAAGGCGGTCGTCAGGGGGATGTTCCCGCCGATGGCGACGTCGTAGCTGTCGGTGAGCTTGTGGGCCGCCACGATGTTGACATTTTCATCAACGGCGAGGGAATCCGGCTTCGTCTGGCACATGAGCTCAAGGATATGGGTCGCGTTGCCGCACACGAAGAAGGACGAAAAGGCGCCCTTGTTGCGGATATGCCTGAAGATCTTTGCATAGGGCTCGAAGACGAAGTTCTTGAAATGGGTTGGGGAAATCTGGGATACGACCGGGTCCACCGGTACGATGACGTCCACGCCTTCTTCCAGATAGAAGTCGGCCATCTGCAGCCCCAGTTCCGTGGTGTAGGCCATCAGCTCCTTGACATACTCGGGGTGCTGGCGCGCATCGCGGAAAAAGTTCGTTCCCCTCAAGTGGGAAGCCAGCGTATACGGACCGCAGAAGAGCCCGTACAGAGCGGTTCTGTCGCCCACGGCCTTTTTGATGCGCCGCGTGACATCCAGTACCAGAGGGATTCGTCCGGAATCTCTAGTGATCTTGATATCGGGAATTTCAAAAGTCGATTCCAGGGGATGCGAGCGGACGCTGGGCGGGCCGTTCTTTTCCCATTTGATGGTGCAGCCCAGAATTTCCGCTTCCAGCTGCAGGTCAAACAGGAGGATCAGGCCATCAGGCGCATACATCTTTTCCACTTCCAACAAAGACTCGACGAGCTTGTCCGCGTCCTGATAGACTTCATCGGCAGTGTATCCCTTCAAAAACCCGGCATGGACCCCAGCCATGGGAACCCAGGCGGGACGTTCCGTTTCTTCATGCCTAAGCGTTTTAAAAAGCACTTCTTTGCCAGTCATGCAAGACTCCTTTGTTGATGTTTGGAGCTGCAGGATGCCTTCCTGTAATGGCATCATTTTCGGAAACCGCCGACATGCTCCCAGCGACAGCCATCCTCTCGTGATGCAGCTGTTTTTACCGATTCATGTCAACGTTCCGAATGTTTTTCGCCAAGCGGCTTCGCCACTCAGTTTCTGACGCTGGCCGCGTAGTCGGAAGAGGCCCTGACCATGGCCAAAATATTTTCCAATGGTGTCCGAGCGGCCAGATCGCAACCGGGCATCATCACGTAACCACCGTCCAGCCCGGCGATTTCGGCATTGGCGTACGCTGCGGCATACACAGCCTCACTCGTCCCCATGCACAGCAGTTCGTTGGGATTGAAATTCCCCACCATAGTGAGTTCTTTGCCTGCGGCCTCCAAAGATTCCTTAAGGTCCACGGGGGAGTCCACGGAAAAGCCATCAATCCCCAGAGCCTTGACGTGAGGAAGCCTCATACCTGCCTTCCCGCAGATATGCAGCAAAAATGTTTCACAATTTTTCAACTGGGAGGTGAGCCCCTCGAGCGTGGGGACTACGTGTTGCTCGTACATTTTAGGGCTGATCATGTCCCCGGACGAACAGGGGTCACAAGTCTGGATGAGATCGCAACCGTTCTCACAGTACATGTTGGCGATTTCGGCGCAACAGTCCGTGGCATACTCAAGCAACGGCTTGATATACGGAGACTTCTTCCCCAGCAGGATCATAAACTCTTTCACGCCTACCATCATGCTTGCACCGGAGAAAGGGCCGACCATCTGACCGGCCACGCTCTTTCTGTCGCCCACAAGCTTTTTTATTTCCCGGGATTGGCGCATCATTTTCTGAATCAGTTCACTGTTCTCCAGCCTTTCACGGATTTTCGAGCGATCCAAGGAAGAGATATCCGCCGCAACGTCGTGGATGCAGGGTTTAACCTCGATCGGGGCGCCGATCTTTGAGATCTCGGTGGGGCAACCGAGAGCCTCAAGCAACCCAATCCAGCACCCCAAGCCCGTAGTGACCGAGTCACTCTGCATCTCGTCATATGTCCTGACTATCAGCTCAGCACCAAGATCATCCATCTCGCGCAGATCTTTAAACGAAATCTTTTCCCGCTCGATCATCCACGTTTCACCGAGGAGGATCATCATGGGCACACGATCCACCGGGTTGTGGGCAAAAGCAGCTTTGACACGTTCTTTGGAGGTCATGGTGCGGGGCATAAATTTCTCCTCATTATAGAGCAATGTCCGGATCCGTTTAAGACATATCTCCAACTGATTGCTATAAAAACATTGGGGATGACGGCCTATTGACTGAAGGCACGCCCGCTTCCAGGAACCGCCCAGGCCAGAGAAAAGTTCCCGGAAAACGGCTGCATTTCATCGCCTCCGCCGGTGGAACCGACCGGAGGCGATGAAATGTTAGCGTGTCATCATCTTTCCCAGAAATCGCCTCAGGCGATTACGCGGCTAGTATTCCATCGGGAGGCCCATCTGGGTCAGTTCCTTCTTCACCTTGTCGTACATATCCATGTACCACTTCTGCGGCTGGACGGTGACGAGGTTGTAGCATTCCCTGAAGTCGCCGCCCATCTTGTGCGCGGTATGGGAGTCAATGGTGGGCTGGTACTTGGCCATGATGCGCTTGACCAGATCGTTGGCATGGGCACGGGTAAGGCGCGCCTTGGCGACGGCTTCGCCCACTTCGGCGGAGAACTGGAGGCCAAGGCCGCTCTGATGGTCCTTAAGCCCGCTCTGGGCACCGGTGCCGCCGGAGACGCCGTTGCCGAGCACGACGGCACTGATGGCGGAGGCGGCGGATTCCCAGAAGAAGTTTTCATGACCAATGCCGTGCGTCATCTGCCAGCCACCGCCGGTCAGCGGTTCGCACACGGTGTTCTTGGTAACGGCGGCGTTCTGGTGGTTGCTGCACCACAGGGAGTACTTGCTGGTGTTGCTGAAGTACATGGCGTCCACGGACCAGGAACCGTTCAGCGGCACGTCAAACAGCAGCTTCTGGATGATCCATTCCGCGGTGCCGGTAACGGCCGATGTAGCGGGACCGCCGGACAGGCCGCCGGGGTAGGAGGTCATGACGCTGTAGAAGTTGATGCCGTAGGTATGCCACTGCAGGGCGCGGGAGAGATGCTTGTATTCCACCTTCTGGTGCGGCAGGGTCAGGCAGCAACGGAAGTCGCCCTTATTGGCTCCCCAGCCGGGATCAAAAGCGGCCTGCATAGCGGACATGGCGATGGCGCGGATACCGCCGTCGGCGAGACCGGGACGGCAAACCTGGCGGCAGACGTCCTTAACCTGAGCGACGCTCCACAGTTCGGAGAACATTTCCCACGGAGAGTCGGGGGTAATGGGCATGCCGTAGATTTCCGTCAGGTTCCCTTGGAAGTGGCACATATCAATCTGAGGCACCTGAGCGTAGCTCATGGCGATCTGATGATAGATATCCTGAGAAACGGGGCCGAGAATACGGCCGAGCACGGAAACCGGGTTCTTCACATGGTCGTAATCTTCAAAGCCGCGGTGAACGGCGGTGAAGGAATCCTTGCCCACGCCGACGGTGTAACGGTCGGCGGTGTTGGCAGCCGCGTCAAGGATTTCTTTGCGAGAGAATTCAATGATCCTACGGGTATCAGTGCACAACACACCGACTTCTGCTACCAGATCGATGGCGGCCTGCCACAGGCGGTCGAGCATTTCGTCGTCACAGGGGACCATGTGATCCGGGTCATACTTGATGCCCCACTTTTCGGTGATCTTCTTCAGCTTCGGCCAGTAGACCCTCTTGTCAAAGTCGGATTCAAAGCAAATGGGACCGGTAACAGCTCTCGACCAGAAGTCGATAAATTTTCCACGGGCGCCTATACGCATAGAGATTTCCTCCATAGACAGTGTGTGTTCAGGCTCTACTCAAACCCACCGAAACCGCTTACTTCAAGAGGCTCTTCGCGAGTTCCACCGCTTCCACGGCGTCCTTGGAGAAGCCGTCGGCGCCGATCTGCTCGGCCCACTGCGGAGTCACGGGACCGCCGCCCACGATGACCTTATACTTGTTGCGCAGGCCCTTGGCTTCGAGGAAGTCGATGACTTCCTTCTGGCTGGGCATCGTGGTGGACATCAGGGCGGAGAGGCCGATGATCTGAGCACCGAATTCCTCGGCGGCGGTGATGAACACTTCACTGTCGACGTCGGCGCCGACGTCCTTCACGTCAAAGCCGCCCACGGTGAGCATGGTGGCGACCATATCCTTACCCACGGCATGCACGTCACCCTTGACGGTGCCGATGACGACTTTCGGCTTTTCCTGGAAGGAACCAGCATCGATGGTCTTCATGAGCTCGGGTTCAAGGACCTTGAGCCCGGCCTTGAAGGCGTCGGTCGCGAGCAAAATTTCAGGCAGGAACACTTCCATGATCTGGAACTTGTCGCCGAGAACCTTCAACGCGTCGCCCATCGCATCGATCGCGTCCATGGGAGAGACGCCTTCCTTGATGATCTTTTCCGCCGCGGTTACGGCAGCGTCTTCATCAAAATCCAGAATGGCGTTTTTCAATTCTTCAATGCAAGCCACGTTTGCCATAGAAGTAACCTCCAGAAGTGTGGATACTGAAAAAGGCTTTTGCTCATCATTTGCCTTGGAAAGTTTCCGGCGCGCTCACCCCCACTATCGGGCATGGCTTCCCGGACAGCCTCCTGACCTTAATGCCGCTATCCATAGCGATTCTGCATATCGCCCTCTGCCTCCTGCAATAGAATATTTTTCCTTCAATCAAACATGAAACCCGATACTCTTTCGTAAAACCACAAAGAATCATGCCGTTTTTTTGATCTGATCATATCGCAAATGATATGCACAGAACAATTTTTTATGACGTTACATTGCTAGAGTAAAAGAAGTCATGCATAGCAAGATACTTTATGCTAGTGTTTATCCCAACATTCTCACGTTGAGAAACATACCCGGCTTCCGCCGTTATGTTTGATATTAAGCAAGGAACATGCCATTTTCTTAGGAGAAGGAAAAATTTCTGCCCTCAAAAAATGAACTGAATTGTTTAGCTCTTATCTCGGGCAGTTATTGCGACAAAAAGAACAATATTCAATATCAAAGAGAAAAATTTCACTTTTCATATCTATATATTGATACCTGTTAGCGGAACTCTGTTGACCGTATTCGACACACAATAAGACAACCTGTATTACAATTGAAACATCAAGAGTAATAATAAATAATTATAGCTTATTATGAATACTTTTTCTGAAATCTGGCCATAGCCCGCCCCATGCCGCGCAAAGAATTAACTTGGAGCAACCTCGTTTACGCCCCCTTTCTATCCGTCCAATTTATTTCATATCTATATTGAATCACATACTTATTCAGCACGGGACGCCCGGCCCTGTTCCAGTGTTTCATTGTTACGGAGCCACCGCGATTCTTTACGTTATGGGGCGGTCACTTCCGGTGATGCACGTGCCACCCCCGAAACATAACCCTATCTTGTGAAATAAATTTCAAAAACAGACGCCGGAACAGCACTCCGCCCTTCCGCCAAAGCGTATTCGCGGCACTATGCAGCTCCAGCAGCAAGGGTTTTCCCGCACGCCGCGTATGCCCTTGCAAAAAAACAAGGGGCATGCCTCCCTACGGAAGGCATGCCCCTTAAGGAACGTCATCAAAGAATCCGCACCCCTCATCCGCCCGCACAGACGAGATGAGCGGGGAACAGAATGAGAAGAACGATGGACAGGCAGGTCGGAAGATCCAGTGCGAGCGTATTCACCGCGTGGGCCTCGCCCCACCGCCAGCTTGACGGCGGCAGGTCAAAGCATCGTCACGCCCCGGCACGGAAAGGCGTATTCAGGAAGGTGCGGGGCTCCGCATTCGGCAAGGTTATCAAGAACGGCCTTGCACAGAGTAAGGCCGAAAAAACACCACTACACCATAACGCTGAACGATGCGGTTCCGTTTTCCGTGACATGCCGTTCTGCTAAAGCGAATAGAGGTAAAAGGAATGGCGTCCGTTTCGGCATTTCCCCGAGCGGGTCAGCTCCCCCTCAACATCGCCCGGCGGAAAGACGGAAACCGCCCGTATACCCGGCAGCCCGGACTCCGCCAGTGGGACTCGCAACAGGCTGCCAACACTACCGGCTTCCGGCGTTAAAGTTCCCATGAGGAGTCTCTCCCCTATTGCGCCTCAAACTTGGCGAGCAGGCCATGTTCCCGGAGCTTGCGGTACAGCTTGCTCCGGGAAATCCCCAGAGTCCGGGCGGCCAGCACCTTGTTGTAGCGGGAATTGACCAGCGCGTCCCACAATACCTTGCGTTCGGCCCGGGCGCTGGCTTCTGAAAAGTTCTGACTGTCCTGGCGGGAGCCCTCCGCATCGGGTATCGTCCCGGCTACGGCCGCCGCCTCCAGTTCACGCATAAAGCGGGGCGGAAGGTGCTGGACAGTCAGCACGGACTGATCATCCCCTAAAGAATATAGCGCGTACACAAGTACATTCTTGAGTTCCCGGACATTGCCGCGCCACGGGTATTGGGCAAAGGCATCATACAGGGCGTCGTCAATCCGGATATCCTTCTGGCGATTGTCCCCGACGCTCTGGGTGACGAAATGCCGGACGAGAAGGGGTATGTCGCTCACGCGATCCCGCAGAGGCGGAATATCCAGTTCGAAAACGCTCAGCCTGTGGTACAGATCCTCGCGGAACTGGCCCTGCCTGACCATCTCCGCCAGATTTCTGTTGGTCGCGCCGATAAGCCGAAAGTCGGAATGGAGCTGACCCTTATGAGCTATCTTTTGGATTTCCCCGGTTTCAAGGACACGGAGAAGCTTCGCCTGCATGGGCAGCGGCAGTTCACCGATTTCATCCAAAAAGATGGTGCCCGTGTCCGCCATTTCAAACTTGCCCTTCACGCCGCCGACCTTGGCTCCCGTGAACGCCCCAGTCTCATAACCGAACAGTTCCGATTCCATCAGTTCCGGCGGCAGTGCGGCACAGTTCACAGTGACGAAAGGCCGATCCGAGCGCTGGCTGGCCATATGCAGAGCCTGCGCCACCAGCTCCTTCCCTGTGCCCGATTCCCCGCATACGAGAATCGGTTCCTGGCTGAACGCGAAACGCCGCCCCAAGCAGCGCATGTTTTCAATGCAAGGGGCTTCGCCCACAATAGCTTCGAACGTATATAATCCACTATTTTTATGTGCTTCCTTCTGCTCTGAGAAGGAGTAGGACTTCATTTCCAGATTGCGAACCGTATCCAGCAAGGCCAGCAGCTTATCCTTGTCGAGATTGGAAGGGATGCTTTCGACCACCACCCCCCGCAGCTGACCCTGCTCATCCTGAATAGGATAGCGAAAGGAGACACCCCATACGTTGTTCTTAGTCTGGCTGGAACAGATGACCATCTTGCGCGTGCGGATGCTACTCATGACGCCACGCTCGCCAGTGAGAAAATAATCCGTTATATGCTTACCTATAACACTTTCAGGAAGGTTATACATTTTTAGAAAAGATTTGTTGCAATAGATAAAGAATCCTTTGTCGCAAAAGAGAGCAACACCTGTATGCAGGAGATCAAAAATACCGATATTTATACTTTCAATAATCTTCTCAAATGTTGCCTTCAATATCATTGAAGAGTCAATCATACAGACCTCTCAGTCATGCATTTTGTCTATTGTACAAAAATAGATTCATATATTTATTGACTGATATCGGAAGAGACTGTCATTGTTGAGGCATTTCCGACACATGCCGAATACATCAATATATACTTACTGGAAATACTGTTTTGACTCAAGCGTGACACCCGACAAGTTGCAGGGGGCCTGCCGCTGTACTCCCGTCCGTTTTACACCTGATTCCGCAAGGAGATGCTCCCACAGCGGAAAAAGCGGCTTCTGTCCTTTTGCGCCGAACTACGGGGAATAGCCGAGGAATCAAACTGCTCCGCGTTCCTGCGGAACGCCCTATCTACTCCAGCCTCCACTACCCGGATAATGAAGGGCCGATACCAAAGAGCTCTTCGTTATCTAGTTATTGCATTTTTGATGCCGGAGTCCATCCACCTCAGATATCCTAAAAAATCAAAACCATACGACACGATTGGGGATTAAAAAACAATTTTTCCCCAAGTACCTTTTGGAGGCAAGAAAAGGGCCTGCATCGCCCGAAACGGGCCTCCTTTTGTCTCCTTAATCCGTCCTCGTGGCCCCTTCCAATGCAAAATTGCCCGGTTGTAGCCCCTCTCTCCCTACAAAGGATGTGACAGAAATAACGTTTAATATGTTCCAATATCGTGACACTTTGTACCCGCATCAATAAGGGGAAAAGACCTCCAAGATAGGTTTCCATATAAAAAAGTTACTCCAGTTATAGTAAGATACATTTTTAATCAATTTATATCATATAATTATAATAGAATTTATCAATAATAGTTCCTTTTATTTTTACTTGTAAAGCAGGCAGAGTGCGCCCCGGTACACGCACAAAATTGTACCGCACGGCTCTTTGTACCGATATTGACACAAATTGTCCCGGAAAACGTGCCGAAAAGAACTTTTCTCGATATATGGCGCCCACAATTCCGGGACAATTCTTCTCCGCTTTTTCACATAATTATAAAAAAACTTTTATTTCAGCGTATTATAGCGACAAAAAACAATGGCAAATTATTTGCAATAAAAAGAACAAGTTTCCGGTGAAACGTTTAGTGTTTGCATCGGGTTCCTGTTTGGGCTGTTCCATATCCCATATACTGATTAATAGGAATCAAAATGGTTCCAAATTGCACTGTAAAAGCACACATAATTGGATCATGCGCCCATAATATGACTTTTTTAACGTTATATAGATATGTATTTTGTGAAAATACCTATTTAATACATTACCATAACGTACATCAGTGAATGAATGACATCTTAATATATTAATATAAAAGAAGATATCATATTCAATTCTAAAACTATTATAGCGACTAGGATCAGTTCAACATCAGCAATGCTGGAAGGTTCCGGACCGGATGGCCGGAGCGCCAGGCTCAGGCCGGAAAAACGTCAAGAGACCTGAACATTCATCTCCACCAGGACGGAATTCTCATGAAAACAGGCAAGTTATACGGTGTGGGCATAGGCCCCGGCGACCCTCAGTATCTGACGCTCCGGGCGGCGGATGTGCTCCGCTCCGTGGATGTCGTCTTCACCGTGATTTCTCCAAATGCCTCGAACAGCGTCTCGCAATCCGTGGTGGACTATCTCCAGCCGCGCGGGGAAGTCAGGCTTCAGGTATTCAGCATGTCCCGCGACAAAACCATCCGCGAGGAGCAAGTGCGCGCCAATGCCGAGGCCATTATCGCCGAGCTGCGCGCCGGACACGACTGCGCCTTCGCTACACTCGGCGACGCCATGACTTACAGTACGTTCGGCTATGTACTGGAAATCATCCGCAAAGCCATTCCCAATCTGGATCTGGAAGTCATCCCCGGCATCACCTCATTCGCCACGCTCACCGCCAAGGCGGGAACCGTGCTCGTCGAGAACGGCGAACAGCTCAGGATTATTCCGTCGTTCCGCGCAGAAATGGCTGAAGCACTTGATTTTCCCAAGGGTTCGACGACTATCCTCCTCAAAAGCTACCGTAGTCGCGGTGCCCTTCTCGACCGGCTGGCCCGCGAGGAGAAGGTACAGGTCCTCTATGGTGAACACCTCGCCATGAAAGATCAGGCCCTTCTGACCGATCCGGACGCTATCCGCGCCCGCCCGGAAAAGTATCTCTCCCTGATCATGGTCAAGAAACAATGAAAGCCCGCAGTTCCATCCCGCCGTGGAAGCGTCCGGGCTGGGTTCTCTGGTTCGTCCTCGCTGCCGTCTGCTCATGCTGGTTCATCCTGCATATGCCCGTGGACTCGCGCCGGATGAGGGACGCACCCACAACCGCCACGCAGACAGCGGACGCTTCCCCGGCAAGGGGCGCCCTCGGCGGCGTCCTCCCCACACAGGCGAGCGGACAACCTTCCGACGCGGAAAGGATCTTCATGAAGCTGGAGACCTTCGGACGGCTGTTCGCCATCGTGGGCATTGCGGCCTTTTGTGGAGGGCTAATGGAGGCCCGCCAGTGGCATATGGTGCTGGCGCTGCTGATGGGGCGCCTGACCCGCATGGCGCGCCTCCCGGAAATCGTGGGCCTTGCCATGCCTACAGCGCTCTGTTCCAACGCCGCTGCCAACAGCATTCTGGTAAGCAGCCATGCTGAAGGGCAAATCCGGACCTCGGCGCTTATCGCCGGGGGCATGATGAACAGTTACCTGGCCTACATTTCCCACTCGATCCGTGTGATGTTCCCGGTGATCGGGGCCATCGGCCTGCCCGGAGTACTCTATTTCGGAATGCAGTTCACGGGCGGTTTTCTGGTTCTGCTGTGTATCCTGCTCTGGAACCGTTGGTACGTCTCGCGGCACGGCGAGTCCCCTTGCGCGACCGAGTCCGGCTCCACCTCCCAGCCGCTGGCATGGCCGCACGCCATATCGAAGGCTGCCATACGCTCGTTCTCACTGCTCTTCCGCATGGCCTGCATGACAGTGCCCCTCATGCTCGGCATCGAATGGCTCCTCAAGAATGGCGTGCTAGACTTCTGGGAAACGGCCCTCCCCCATGCTGTGACGGAACTCTTCCCGACGGAGCTCCTTTCGGCGGTCGCGGCACAGTTCGGCGGCCTGGTGCAGTCTTCTGCGGTTGCGGCGAATCTCCGGGCCGAAGGGTTGATCGACAATAGCCAGATTCTGCTTGCTATGCTGGTCGGGAGCGCATTGGGCAATCCCTTTCGGGCACTCAGGAGGAACCTCCCCTCGGCCCTGGCGATCTTTCCCGTGCCCATCGCCCTTTCCATCGTCCTCGGCATGCAGCTTTCCCGCTTCCTCGTCACGCTTGCAGGCATAGCAGGAGTCGTTTGGATGATGCTCAATACGCCATGACGGACAGCCTAAAACTTCATCCCGGCGCGGAGGGGAAACGGCCCGGGCAATCGAACGGCATGGCCCGCATGGGCAGCCGGATACAAGGAAAGAGCATGGAAGTACGTTGGAACCTGAGCGGAGAGGAAATCGAGCGCGAAAGCTTCCGGACCATCGAGGCGGAATGCGATCTGCACATAAAGCTTCCCGCACCAGAATGGCGCGTGGTGCGGCGGCTCATCCACACAACGGCGGATCCGCGCATCGCGGACACGCTGGTGTTCCGGCACGACGCCGTTGCTTCGGGCCTGAAGGCATTGCGGTCCGGTGCGCCGATATTCTGCGATTCCAAAATGATCCGTTCCGGCCTGTCCCTTGCCCGGTTGCGCAGGCTGAATCCTGGCTATGGCCCGGAACGGCTGCACTGCTATATCGACGATCCGGACGTTCTGGCGCGGGCGAAGGCGGAAGGCCGCACGCGCGCCCTGTGCAGCGCGGAAAAAGCCCGCCCTTTACTCGACGGGGCCATCGTCCTCATCGGCAATGCCCCGCTCGCGCTGGCCCGCATCGCCCGCTACGTGCTGGAAGAAAGTGCGCGCCCTGCCCTCGTCGTCGGAATGCCCGTGGGGTTCGTCAATGTCGTCGAGTCCAAGGCCCTCCTTGCCCGCTGCGCCGTCCCCCAGATTGCCCTTGAGGGGCGGCGCGGCGGAAGCGCCCTTGCGGTCGCCACGCTGCACGCCGTCATGGAGAGCGCCTGATAGTGAAAACGACAGGAAAACGCCGCTAAGGAAGGGCTTTCGGCCTCCGCCGTCCCGAAACGTTTGTTTTCCGGCGTTGCGCAGGAAAGGCTCAGGCTGCCTTGCCGCGTTCCGCGCATTCTGTCCCGGATCAACTCCCGGTAATGGCCTAGCACGGAAACGCCAACGCAACCTTGGCATGGCCCCATTCCCTTCATGAATCCACAGGAGCCGGATACGATGAAAAAGGATCGGAAAAACTTGCGTTGGGGCTACTCCACGGGCGCGTGCGCGGCGGCGGCAGCAAAGGCGGCGTGGATACGGCTCACGCGAGGCGGGGCTCCCCAAAGCATCTGGGTGCACTTCCTCGACGGCAGGGAGCGCGAACTCCCGCTTCTGCAATCCGGCGCGGGGCACATGGCGGCCATCAGGAAAAACGGCGGTGACGATCCGGACTGCACGCACGGTGCCACACTGTACGCCGACATCCGCGCCTGTCTGTCCGGAGAAATCCGGGCTGAGGACTATGTCCTCCAGATCGGGAACGGCACGCTGATCCTGCGCGGCGCGGAAGGCATTGGCCTGTGCAACCGCCGGGGGCTCGACTGCGAGCTGGGCCGCTGGGCCATCAACACCGGCCCCCGCAATATGATCTCCGAAAATCTCCGCCGGGCCGGGTTCAGCTCAGGATGCTGGCTTCTTGAAATCGGGGTGGAAAACGGCGAGGAGCTCGCGAAGCATACCCTCAACTCCCATCTCGGCATCATGGGCGGCATCTCGCTTTTAGGCACCACCGGCCTGGTCCGTCCCTACAGCCATGAAGCCTACATCCATACCGTCCGCATCTGCGTGAAATCGCACTTTCTTTCCGGCGGTTCTACAATGGTCTTCTGCACTGGCGGGCGCACCAAATCCGGCGCGGAGCTCCACCTGCCTCAACTGCCCGCAACCGCTTTCGTCAGTATCGGCGACTTCATCGCCGAAAGCCTCGCCGCAGCCTGCCGCTACGGCATGCGCGAGATCGCCGTGGCCTGCATGCCCGGGAAGCTCTGCAAGTACGCTGCCGGATTCGAAAACACGCACGCGCACAAGGTCAGCCAAGATATGGATCTGCTCCGCGCCGAAGTCCGCAGGACGCTCCCCGCCGAGGCGTCCCTGCATGGAGCACTCAAGTACAGCGCTTCCGTGCGCGAGGCGCTTTTGTCCATCCCCCCGGACGCCCGGGACGGCCTCCTCCGCCGCCTTGCGCGGACCGCCCTCCGGCAATTCTCGCGCCGCTGCACGGGTAACCCGGCCCTCCGCCTGCTCGTGTTCGATTTTGAAGGAGAGTTCCTCTTTGAAGAAGCGCGGGGAAGGCCCGAAGAGCCCTCTCCCCGGCAGTCCACAGCCATCGCGGCGGAACCGGACGAACACATGAACGGGGATCAACCGGACCCGGCGATTGCCGACCCCGGCGAAATCGTGGGGCCATCCTACTTCATACAGGGGCATTCCATATGACGAACGGCAGAACGCGAGACGCCACGGGGCACATCGACATCGTTTCGTGCGGAACCGGATTCCCCTCCGACACGGGCGTTCTTACTCTGCTGGAGGAGGCGGACGCGGTGTACGGCTCGCGTTCCCTCATGGCGTTGTGCCCCGTCCCGGTGAAAAGCACACGGACTATCGGGAGCTGTGTCCGAAAGGACGCGGAAGAGGCCCTCGCGCTGGCCCGGGAAGGGAAACGCGTCGTGGTTCTGGCCTCGGGGGACGCCCTCTATCACGGCCTCGGCGGTACGCTTGCCGCACTCCGCAAGCCCGGCGACAACCTTGCGTACCATCCGGGAATCACGGCGTTTCAAGCCCTGTTCTGCCGCCTCGGCCTTCCGTGGCAGGACGCCCGCCTGTTCTGCGTGCATTCCGGCGAGGGGCTGCCCTCCCGCAGCATAGCCGAAGCGCCGCTGTCCGTAACCTATGCGGGGAGCCGCTACCCGGCGCACGCCATCGCCCGCGCCGTGCTCGGCGCGCATCCCGCATCGGCCCGACGCGCCGCGATCATCGCCGAACGCATCGGCTCGGACGACGAACGCATCCTGTCCGGGACTCTGGGCGAGCTGGCCGACGCCGCTTGCGGCCCGACGTCCATCCTCGTCATCTTTCCGGCCGCCCATGCCGATTGCCATGCTCAGGACGCGGCCGCTCCAACGCGGGGCAGCGCCTCCATTCAGGCCCCGATACTGGCACTGGGGCTTCCGGAAGAAGCCTTCGAGCGCGAAAACAACCTGATCACGGCATCGGACGTGCGTGCCGTCATCCTGTCACGGCTGCGCCTCCCGGCTTGGGGGACGCTCTGGGACGTCGGGGCCGGAAGCGGCTCCGTGGGGCTGGAAGCGGCCGCCCTGCGCCCGGCCCTCGGCATACACGGCATCGAGCGCAACCCCGAACGCTGCGCGATGATCGAACGCAACCGCCTCGGCATGGGCATCGCCAACTACACGCTGCATCCCGGCGACGCCCTCTCCGTGATCCACCCGTCCTGCCCCGAACCCCGCGCCCCAAGCGCATACGGAGGCATCCTCCCCGATCCGGACCGCGTTTTCGTCGGCGGCGGAGGAAAGGATTTGCCCGCGCTGCTGACGGCGTGCCGGGACCGCCTGCGGCCCAACGGCCTCATCGTCGTGAGCGCGGTCACGCTGGAAAGCTTTGGCACCCTCCTCTCATGGGCCCCCGACCACAGGGCCGGCCTCTGCCGCATCGACATCGCCAACGAACGCCCCCTCGCCAAAACGAGCCACCACCTTACTCCGCAGAACACCATTTACGTGTTCACATTCCATAAAGAGGCAATTTCATGAAAGCACTCGTCGAATTCGTCGGCGCCGGACCGGGCGCGGAGGATCTCATCACCGTGCGCGGCCTGCGCGCTCTGGAACAGGCGGATCTCGTGGTCTACGCGGGTTCGCTGGTCAACCCCGCCCACCTCAAGGCCTGCAAAGCCAATTGCACCTGCCTCGATAGCGCCTCCATGAATCTGGGGGAACAGATCGAAGCCATGAGCGATGCCGCCCTTGCCGGGAAACGTGTCGTGCGCCTGCACACCGGCGATCCCGCCATGTACGGCGCGATCAACGAGCAGATCCGGGGGCTGGCCCAAAAAGGCGTGGCCGCATCCATCATCCCGGGCGTCAGCAGCGTGTTCGCGGCAGCAGCGGCGCTCGGCTGCGAACTCACCAGCCCCGATGTGAGCCAAAGCGTCGTCCTCACGCGGACGCCCGGAAGAACGCCCATGCCTCAAGGCGAAGACGCCGCGGCCTTCGCCAGGACCGGGGCGATGCTGGTCTTTTTCCTGAGCACCGGAAAGGTCGGCGAGCTGATGCGCCATCTGATGGAACAAGGTGGGCTGGCCGAGGACACCCCGGCGGCGATCGTCTACCGCGCCTCATGGCCTGATGAGCGCATCCTGCGCGGCACGGTGGGCGACATCGCCCGGCAGGCCGAGGAAGCCGGGCTCGGACGGCAGGCGCTCGTCATCGTGGGCCGGGCCTTGGGAGCCAACGGCACAGCCTCGCGGCTCTACGACGCCGACTTCTCGCATGGCTACAGGAACCGTCTGGTTTCGGAGAATTTCGACGGACGCTGCGCCCTGTACGCCTTCACGGACAAGGGGCTGACGCGAGCCCGGGAGATCGCCGCCGGGCTGGGCCTGCCCACGGTGCTCCACAGTACGCGCCCATCCAGCGCGGAAGGCATCATGCACATACCGGCCCAAGACTTCGACAGCCGCCTCGCCGCCAACTGGGCGCAGTTCGACGCGCATATCTTCATCGGCGCGACGGGGATCCCCTTCCGCAAAGCCGCCCCACTGCTGCGCGACAAGAGCATTGACCCCGCCGTGCTTGCCTGTCCGGAAAGCGGCAGCCATGTGATTGCCCTTACCTCCGGGCATTTCGGAGGCACCAACCGGCTGGCCCGGCGCATAGCCCGCATCACCGGCGGACAGGCCGTAATCGGCTCCCCCGCGGACGTCAACAGCCTCCCCGCCTTTGACGAAGCCGCCGCACAGGAACACGCACGCATCCTCAACCCGGAAGCCGTCCGCGCCCTCAACGCCGCCCTGCTCGACGGAAGCCCCATAGCCTTCTGCGGAACCCGTGCTGTCTTCGAGCGCCATTTCGCCTCCACCGGGCAAGTTGCCTTCTTCGAGAACCCGCAGGATGTCACATGCGGCCATGCCATCCTCTGGGATAGCGAAAACACGCTGCCGGAGGGGATGCTGCACCTTGATGTCTCCAGCCGTGCCTTCGTCCTCGGCGTGGGCTGCCGCCGCGGCGTCAAGCCGCAGGAGCTGCGCCTCGTCGCGGAACGGTATCTTTCCGAGTTCGGCCTGAACGCGGAAAACATCGCCGGCATCGCCACCTGCACCGTGAAGGAGGACGAACCGGCTATCCTCGGATTGGGCGAGGCATGGCAGGTTCCCGTGGCTTTCCACAGCGCGGAGGAACTGGATGCCGTGCCGGTGTCCGCACCCTCGGAAAAAGTGCGCGAAAAAGTCGGCACCGCTTCGGTGTGCGAGGCCGCGTGCCTGTTGTCCGCCGGATACGGCTCAATCCCCCAGCCCGCACTGTACGCCCCGAAATCCGCCTTTGGAGACGTCACGCTGGCACTGGCCCGTCTGCCGCATCTTGCCGTCCCCCAAAACGGACAGGGGGAAATCGTCGTGGCCGGGCTCGGATCGGGCGCCCCCGGCCACATCACGCCGGATGTCGACACGGCGCTCAGGCGGTGTGACACCGTCGCCGGCTACAGCCATTACGTCGACTTCATCCGGGACCGCATCGCCGGAAAGCCCGTGATCCAAAACGGCATGAAGGGCGAGGTGGAGCGCTGCCTGTCCGCTCTGGAAGCGGCCCTCGCCGGGCAGAACGTATGTATGGTGTGCTCGGGCGACCCCGGGATTCTGGCGATGGCCGGCCTCCTGTACGAACTGCGCGCCCGGGAGCCGCGTTTCGGGGATATCCCGATCCGGGTCCTACCGGGGATCACCGCGGCAACTATCGCGGCGGCCTCGCTTGGCGCGCCGCTCCAGAACGGCTTCTCTCTGGTAAGCCTGTCCGATCTGCTGGTCCCGGCGGACGAGGTGCGCCGCAACATCCGCTCCGTGGCCCAATCCCTGCTGCCGGTGGCGCTGTACAACCCCGCCGGGCGCAAACGGCGGGCTCTGCTGGACGAAACGCTTGCAGTTTTCCGGGAACATCGGGGCGAGGACGTCCTATGCGCCTACGTCAAAAACGCGGGCAGGGAGCAGGAAACCAAATGGGTGGGCAAGCTGTCCGAGTTCCCCGCCGCCGAGGTCGACATGTCCACGCTCATCATTATCGGCGGCCCCCGGACCCGCCTTGATTCCGGCGTCCTGTACGAACCGCGCGGCTATGTGGAGAAGTATATGGAATAGGGGGAAGCGGGAACCGGAGGAACGGGGACAGCGCCTTTCGGAAGGGAAGCCGTTCCCCTCCCGAGCATTCCGCCCTCCGGTTCCCGCAGGGGCTCTTCCCGGCTTAAGAAAAGCGAAAACGCTCACCAACCTGCTGTGCATAATCACATATTGGGGCAATGCAAAAAGCTGACAAACGCCGAACCGATGACGCCGAAGGCCCAAACAAGGGAACGGCGGGAACGGGTGAAGGCCCTTTTTCCGGAAGTTTCCCCTCCCCCAGAACTTGGGAAGGATGCCATGAACACGACTTTTCACGCATTTTGCCTTGCCGCCCCCCGATCCGGGGAGGGGAAGACGACGACGGGGATCGCGCTGATGCGTGTGCTCGCCCGACGCGGGCTGAAGGTGCAGAGCTTCAAGTGCGGACCGGACTATATCGACCCGACCTTCCACGCTCAGGCCACCGGGCGCCCCGCCTGCAACCTCGATACATGGATGATGGGCCGCGAAGGCGTCCGCGCGCTGTGGGACAACCGCGCCCACGATGCCGACGCCTGCGTCTGCGAAGGGGTCATGGGGCTGTTCGACAGCCGCGATCCCGGCGATCCGGCGGGAGGCACCGCCGACTGCGCCCGCGCCCTCGGCATCCCCGTCGTGCTCGTGTTCAACGCCCGGGGCATGGCGTGCTCCGCCGCCGCACTCGTTGCGGGGTTCCGGCTTCACGCTTCCCGGATGGGCGTCCAGCTTGCCGGAGTCATTGCCAACAACGTGGGAAGCCCACGCCACGCCGACATCCTCCGCCGCGCGCTCGAAAGCGAACGCCTCCCCCCTCTGCTCGGGGCCTTGCCCCGGAACGAGGCGTGGCGGATTCCCGAACGCCAGTTGGGTCTGCTCCCCTCCGAGGAAGCCGGTACCACGGAGGCGTGGCTCGACGCCCTTGCGGATGTTGCGGAATCCTCCGTCGATATGGACAGGCTCCTGAGCCTCACCGAAGCCCGCCGCCCGGAAGCCCGGGCCGTCCTTCCTCCGCGCGGCATCCGGCCCCGGCGCATGGGCATCGCCAAGGACAGGGCGTTCTGCTTCTATTACGAGGAAAACGAACGGGCACTCGCCGCCCGGGGATGGGAACTGCTGCCGTTCTCGCCGCTTGAGGATACGGCCCTGCCGCCCGGCATCGACGCGTTGTATCTCGGGGGCGGCTATCCCGAAGTCTTTGCCCGCGAGCTTTCCGGCAATGCGGCCATGCGTGAGGCCATCCGCGCCTTTGCCGAGCAGGGCGGAGAAATCTATGCCGAATGCGGCGGATACATGTACCTGTGCACCCGGCTCGAGGCATCCGAAGAAGCGGACGGCACGGGCGGGAGGGCGAAAAGCTGGCCCATGTGCGGGGTCATCGACGCCACGGCCCGCATGGGCGGACGTATCCAATCATTGGGCTACCGAGAGGTAACCATGCTTGGAGACGCTCCGTTCGGGCTCGGGGGCGACGTCTTCCGCGGCCACGAATTCCACTGGTCGGACATTGAGCTGCACCGCGGCTACGCGCCGCTGTACGCCGTACGCACAGCATCCGGGCACGCCGATTCCGGCATCGCCGCCGGGAATGTGCGCGCCAGCTATGTCCATCTGTACTGGGGCAACACCGGCGAGGCGAATTACGCCGGACGACCCGCGCCCTCGGACTTCACCGCCTGCCGTCCCGAACACCGAGCCGCCCGCCCGGGCGAGGCCAAAGCAACATGCGAAAACATCGGACAGGTTATCCTGCTCAACGGGCCGTCAAGCGCCGGGAAAACGACGCTGGCCAAAGCCCTGCGGGATAGGCTGTACGCCATGCACGGCATATGCAGCCTCATGCTGTCCATCGACCAGCTGCTGCGTTCGGCCACAGGCGGCCATGAATCGGTCCTCGCCGGCCTCGAACGGACCGGCCTGCCCTTCATCGAAACGTTTCACGCGGGAGTCGCGGCGGCGGCGAAAGCCGGAGCATGGACCATCGTCGACCATGTCATCGGCGAGGATCCCGGATGGATCGAGGATCTGCTTGGGAGGCTGGAAGCCATCCCCCTGCTGTCCGTCCAGGTGCTCTGCGACGACGAGGAACTGCGGAAGCGCGAGTCCGGACGTTCCGACCGTTCCCCTGACTGGCCGCACGCCCAGCGGCAGGCCCGGCACATTCACCTCCCCCTGCCCAACCAGATGGCGGTGGACACGACCCGGACCAGCCCCGAAGACTGCGCCGCCTGTATCCTCGCCGCACTGTCCGCCGAAAAAAACGGTATCCCCATCCGTCCCGGCGGGGGCGCACCCATTTCCACAACAGAACGAGGTTCCTTATGAAGCTCGATGCACACGGCGGCGACCTTCTCGCCATGGCGTCGGTGTCCAAGCGCGATCCCGCGTCCCTGCTTGATTTCAGCGTAAACGTCCGCCCCGAAGGCGCGCCGGAGTTCCTCCGTGCCGCGCTGGTCAGGGCGAATACGGGCCTCGCGGCCTACCCTTCGCCCAACGCCGAGGAGGCCCTTGCCGCTGCGGCACGCCGATACGGCCTGCCCGCCGGCCGCTTCGCCTTCGGCAACGGAAGCAACGAGCTCATCCACGCCCTCGCCCGCGTACTCAAAAGGCGCGGCGCACCCTGCGTTTCCATCGTCGAACCGGCGTTCAGCGAATACGCGCTGGCCTGCCGCCTTGCCGGGCTGGAAAGCAGCCCGCTCTGGGGCGGCATCGGTTCCGGTGCGGACGGGCAGCCTTCCGGCGATCTGCTGGCCGGGCTTGCCGAAACGCCCTCGGGTTCGGCGGTGTTTCTGGCCAATCCCTGCAACCCTTCGGGGCTGTTCCGCACGCCCGGAGAATGCCTGTCCCTGCTGGCGGCGCGGCCCGACCTGCTCTGGATCATCGACGAGGCCTTCATCGAATACGCCGGGCCGGAAGCCGATGTGTCGATCCTGCGCCGGATGCCCTCCAACGGCGTAGTACTGCGTTCGCTGACCAAATTCCATGCCTTGCCGGGGGTGCGCATCGGCTATCTGGCGGCCTCGGCCGAACTGGCTGAAGCCGTCCGCGCCGATCTGCCCGCGTGGAACGTCAACGTGTTTGCGCTGTCCGCAGCCGTGGCCGCGCTCGGCGACACATCAGACTTCGCGGAACGGGCCCGTGCGGAAAATGCCGAACGCCGCGCCGATCTCGCAGCCGTCCTATCCGGCCTCCCCGGCGTGGAGGTGTTCCCCTCCTCCGCCAACTACGTGCTGTTCCGCTGGAGAGGCGCCCCCAAAGACCTGTACGGCATCCTGCTGCGGCGTTTCGGGATCGCCGTGCGCGACTGTTCCAACTACTGCGGGCTCGACGGCGGAACATGGTTCCGCGCCGCCGTCCGTTTCCCCGAGGAACACCACAGGCTCGCCGGCGCACTGCGGGAAGTAATGGAGGAAGGCGATGTCCCAAAGAAAAGCGCGGCGGATACTCCCCTGCTCGCTTACGGTGGGATGAAAAGCAGTGAAGAAGACGAAGGGGACCTTTCTTTGAAAAAGATTTCCCCTTCCCCCGCGGACTTCCCCATCTCCGGCTCCTCTTCCGTCTTCCCCGCCGGGCGCTCCTCCCGCCGCACTCCAGCCCTCATGCTGCAGGGAACCTCTTCAAACGCGGGCAAGAGCATCCTCGCAGCGGCCTACTGCCGCATCTTCCGGCAAGACGGCTACAATGTGGCCCCGTTCAAGGCTCAGAACATGTCCCTGAATTCGGGCGTCACGGCCAATGGCGACGAGATGAGCCGGGCACAGATCGTGCAGGCGCAGGCGGCCCGCGCAGACCCCGATGCGCGCATGAATCCCATTCTGCTCAAGCCGCACTCGGATACGGGATCGCAAGTCGTCATCCTCGGGCAGCCCTTGGGACATATGGACGTCCTCGAATATTTCGGGAAAAAGAGGGAACTCTGGTCCGCCGTCACCGACTCTTATGACAGCCTCGCGGCCGAATGCGACATCGTCGTTCTTGAAGGCGCGGGCAGCCCCGGCGAGATCAACCTCAAGAGCCACGATCTGGTCAACATGCGCATGGCCGATTACGCTCGGGCATCGGTGTTGCTCGTCGGGGACATCGACCGGGGCGGCCTCTACGCCTCCTTTCTCGGTACATGGATGTCCTTCACCGACGCCGAACGCCGACTGCTCACGGGATATATCGTCAACCGATTCCGGGGGGACGCATCCCTGCTCGGGCCCGCGCACGACTACATGCTGGCTCACACCGGCGTTCCCGTGCTCGGCACCATCCCCTACATCCGTGACCTCAACATCCCCGAAGAAGATATGGCGGGCTTCTCATGGGGACACACCGACTGCGGGGAAAAAAAGGCGGGGACACTGGACATCGCCGTGGTCATGCTGCGGCACGTATCCAATTACACCGACTTTGCGCCGCTCGCCGCCGAACCCGACGTCCGCCTGCGTCCGGTGCGCCGTGCGGAGGAATGGGGCGACCCCGATGTGGTGATGCTTCCGGGCTCGAAAAGCGTGGTCCCCGACCTCGACGACCTGCGCCGCAGCGGGCTGGCGGACAATATCCTCGGGCACGCCGAGCGCGGCAAATGGATCTTCGGCATCTGCGGCGGGTTGCAGATTCTGGGCCGGGCCATCCTCGATCCCCACGGCATCGAGTCCGCCGCGCCGGAAGTGCCGGGGCTCGGGCTTATGGATCTGCGCTCCACCTTCGCAGCCGACAAGACGCTCGTGCGCGTGGCCCGCGCTGAAACCCCGCTCGGCGTGCCGTCCGGCGGCTATGAAATCCACCACGGCCTCACCGATCACGGCCCTTCGGCCCTGCCGCTGTTCCTGCGGGCCGACCGCGCCTATCCTTCCGAAGCGGAGCGCATCTGCGGCTATGTCTCGGGGCGGCGCTGGGCCACCTACCTGCACGGCGT
>OHAU01000814.1_pt1 | contig 40261 bp, 39 predicted proteins | sample 1577181 | NCBI WGS metagenome assembly OHAU01 (sample SAMEA3541472, study PRJEB24748) | human gut metagenome | biome: human gut; feature: human-associated habitat; material: faeces | place: China | collected 2012 | reverse complement strand
CAATAGAAATGGCAAGTCCTTTTTTATTTTTTTATTGTTTTCCCTTTTTCATACATTTATTCATGGAAAAAGCCGTTATTCCTGTCAAATCCTACATTTCGGAATAACGGCTTTCTAACCCTTTGTCGTCTATTTTTGCCTTCTGCGCATGATATCCGGGTATCCTGACAGCAGATTCAACAAAGAAGACCATATTTTATTACCGAGTTTGGGATCCTTGCGCATGACTTTGACATAGTATTCGCTGCCCTTCTGATACTCTTTTTCGATGGCCGGACTCATTTTTACCGGAATTGGCATTTCCTCGTATTCCGGAAGATGCTTCCCGATGTCGGTCAAAGACAGAAATACCGCCGATTCCATGAGAAAGCGCGAATAGACAAGAGGAGAAATCCCCGGCAAAAGCCGGTCCCTGCGCTTACGGACTGCGGTCGGGCGCTTATCATTGTAGACGTCTAATTCAAGCTCTGTGGACGACTCAACGATTCCGTATTCTTTGGCGAACGCGGATATCTCCCGGTATTGCTTGCCGTCCAGCTGCATCGAATGGGGAAACAGGCGGTACAACAGATAGAAAATACCTGTTGCGTACCCATTGATCAGTGTTGCTGTCATGCCCACGACCTTTTTTGCTGTTCCGGCAATCTCCGCCATGGCGTCGCCCTGGCCGGAGTCATTATTGTACTGATGAAGTTCATCGGCAAGGAGTGCATCGATCCGACCTTTCATTTGCTTGCGGATATAGGTGCTCAACGGATATTTGCGGGACGAAACGACAGGTGGAAGGGTGTCTCCCGGCTGCGTGCACGACAGCTCTTTCAGACGTTCCAAAATCGCCGGGTTATTGGTTTTATCGTAGTAGAGGTCGATCTGCGGCAGATAGACGTACCCGAAATTCCCGATCTTGGTCCACATTTCCGGCATGGTGCGTTCTGTCAGAGGCGCCCATAAAGATGCACCGCATGAGAGGCATTTGTGATTTTTGGTGGTTTTATGCCGGAAAAAGGGAGCCTGGGCGGTGGCCCAGTATGTGCTTCCGCCGTCAGAAAGGGGCTCTTCAATGATGGTCCCGCAGTCTGGACAGCGAAATACGGTCTGTTCCATGGACTTGCCGACAGTAACGGCCGGATAACTGAAATACCCATCCCGTGCGCTTTCTTTGGAAATCACCACATAGACATTTGTGTTCCGCAGCATATAATCCCTGTAAACAGCCTTGAACTGCGAAATGTCGCGCACGACGACAGCACGGCTATTGGGCGCGGTCTCCTCAATCTCGCGTACCCACTTAGCCGTCATGTGCGAAGGGCAAAGGACAATGTTGAAATGCTTTCCCCCCTCCGCAAGCTGGCTTGCCGCCAGTGCCATCGTACCCATTTTGGTTTTGCCGGCACCGCATTCCGCCACGATGATGGCAGGACGGTTCCTGTCGATTTTGCGCTTCACTGCTTCGGCTACCGCCATCTGCGCGTCATACAGATGGTATCCGGTGTGCGACCAAATGCAAGTATCGACCTGACGGATTTCTTTGCTGAGACTCTCGACTGCAGGGTCGAACAGAGGGGTAAAGCGCGATTTGATCTTTTCGGCGATTTGTGTACCGAATGTGTTTAGGTATTGCGGTATTGTGGCAATGTGTTTGAAGGCATTCCGGTCTCCAACCAATGTGCCGGGAATCCGGATATCGCCTTTCTTCAGCCCTCGGTTGAGTATCTCGATTAGAGTTTTTTCATCACGGTCAAGGGACAGACGCCACACCTCGAACCGCTCGGTCGTGCTGTACACTTCGAGCTGTGTGAGAATACCATACCGCTGAGTCTCGCAGAGAACATAGTCTTGAAACTCCGGCAGCATGGGAGCACACGTTTTCATTTGAATCTGCCGGAACAAGCCGGTATGATCCCCAACAGCACAGTACAGAAAGTGAACGCGGCTTTTGATAAAAGATACTGTGCTTTCTCTGCCGCGGACCTTTTCCTTGCCTTCAATTTCCTCATCTTGAATTGTCAACAGTGCTTCGGAATAAGGCACGGCTGCACCATAATGGAGCGAATATTTGTGCTTATCCCCTTGGCAGGTAAATTCGTTCCCATCCACAGTGATACGAAAAGGCGCGCCGGTGCGGAGCACGGTAGCAAGTGCTTGAGTAGCGGCAGGCTCACCTCCGAGGCGGATGCCGATGAGTGTACTGGCATCATTCCCAACTCTAGGTTCACAGATTATCGTGTCAGCATAGCCAGTCAGAGCAAAATCTTTACTTTCACAGGCTACAGGATATAGGCGTGGTTGGGACAATCGCATTCCTCCTTTAAGTTCAGATAAACAAAAAACCACAATACCCAATCAAAGGCATTGTGGTTTCCTGATGTATTTTAAAGTGTTCAGTTAAGATTTATATGTTTGACGCAACAGGCGGCCAGGGATGGCGCCGCCGAACTTTCACCTCGAACTGCTTTCACCTAAAATACAATTCCATTGTACACTGTTTTTTTGCTTTCCGCCATCTACACTTTCGGTCACGATGAATTTCAAAGCGATATCTGTGAAAGTCAGCGGTAACGCTTTACAGGTTAGTTGTGGTATGCGAGGGAGGAAAAGGGGTAGCCCCAGTTTCTTCGACAGTGCACAAGAATTCTTCGATTGTCATGTAAAGCCCTTTCTTTATCAAAATAGCGGTCAGGTTCCTCAACTTCAGCGCAGGCCTTGTTCCCATTTACACACACGTTGGCGTGACTAAGCTCAAATAGTTTGGCCCAGCTCTCCAGCGGGAGCGCTGTAGTTGAAACGGTGTCCACCGCCAAAGAGAGTTTTTCAATATCTTTGTCTTCGGCAAGAATACCGATCTCATAGTCGTCTTGAAATGAAAGAACCATGGTTTTCATAAAAACAGCCCTCCAATTTTACAGGTACTCATCGCTGTATTAACATTAACATAAGGCCAAAAGCGTTACAATAGCCAATACTGTCCGGTCTGACACTTACCGGCCATCGTGACCGAAAGTGTAGATGGCGCGGCTAAAATTTTTGCGATATAATAAAAATGTATTTTAGGTCAAAGCACATTGAGGTGATAGTACGGCAGTAGGGATGCACTGCGCTGCTGAATCCATAAATTTGTGAAAACTTAAAATACCGGAAGACCACAACCATTATTTGATGGGGGTGGTCTTTTTTATTTCAATTTAAGGAGGATTTTTTTATGAGTGATGATTTCTTCGCGGGCTGGACAGATTTGGACGACGATACAGACGATCCGTTCAATGCGACATCTGCTGCGGCTCCTCAACAGTTTGTGCAGCCTCCGCCTGCCACGCAACCGGAACCTGCACAGGCTCCGGCTCCACAGCAGGTACCTGCCGCCCCACAGGCGCAGTTTTATTCGGCTCCGCAGCACCCGGCGGCGCCGTTGACAGCATCGGCGGCAATGCCCACCGCGCCAACTCCACAGCAGGCGGTCATCCCCGGAACTACCCCTCCGGTGATGCCCGTGGAGAATATGCAGTATCCCGTCGTCCCGGTGCAGGCAATGCCCAACGTGATACCGCAGCCTGCGCCAACTGAACAGCACCCTGCACCTGCGGTACAGCAGCCTATGCCTCCAACGGTACAGCCTGCAATGTCCGGAATGGCGGTTAATCCGCTGATGGAAGCGGCGGAACAGGCGGACAATAAGGCGGTACAGGCTATGGCCAAAAGCCTTACAGAACTTCTTCCCGTTTTCTCGTATAACGATTGCGAGGAGGAGATCACCAATCCCAATATGTCCTTTGAAGATCTGCGCCTTGAGAAAATGGAGGATTTTACTGAGATGGAGGACCGTACAAAGGTCAAGTGGTTTGTGAAATACGGTTCTGTGAAAAAGGAGATCACGAAGCCAAAGCAGGAGAGCATCGCAAAAGTCAAGGCTGCCATTGAGGTGTCGGCTGAATTTTTGGCGGGGCTGAAAAAGGCCAAAAATAAGAGCCCGCGATGCAAAGTCGAACCAGTCGTCTACACGCAGAAAAAGGGGATCGCCGCATACAAGGGACTGTTTGCGACCCCCGAGGAAGCCGCTGAGTCAGATAAGATGATCTGCATCTTCCCCGCGCGTGACGGCAGGGTGTACGAAATGCGGAAAACACAGCTGGGGACATTTACGGTGCCCCGGGATACTGTTGTAGAACTTTCACAGGTCAGTGCCGGCTTTAAGCCGGCGCTGCCTCTTGTACCGCATGCGCTTTTCACACAGATCCTGGCATTTTTCAAGTTTTATGCGGCTCAAGAAAAACCGCTTGAGACTTTGGTCAATCTCTATTGGGATACAAAAATGAAGCGGTTTCTTCCCGTTATCCCGAGGCAGAAAGTAACCGGCGTGGAGATTGAAACCATGGGTGAAGACGGACTGGACACAGAGCGATATATCCACTACATGGACCTGCATTCCCACAACATTATGCCTGCATTCTTCAGCGCCACAGACAATGCGGATGAGAAAGCGGCACGCGTGTATATCGTTGTTGGACGCCTACAGGATGCTCAGCCCCAGATTATGGCCCGTATTTCCTGCAGTGGTCACTTTCAGAGCATCCCGCTGGAATCGGTAGTGGAAGTATACAAACCAAACTTTCCGAAGCATTGGCAAAGCTCTATTATTACGCGGGCACGAAAAGCAGGCGGAGAGAAAGGCGGTGCCGGGCTTTGAAGTTTTCTGATACGCTGCCTGTCAAGATCGTTCTTTTGGGTGCTGGAGGCACTGGCGGGCATATCGCACCACATCTTTACCGGCTAGCATATGCGTTGGACCGTGAGGTCGAGATCATCATTGTGGATGGCGACACGGTGGAGCGCTCCAACCTTGTGCGTCAAAACTTTTGTGTTATAGATTTAAAGCAAAATAAAGCCCGTGTGATCGCGGAGCGCTATTCTGCTGCGTTTGGTATGGAGGCAAACTATATTTCCCATTACATCGAGGACGAACAGGAGCTTTACGATCTTGTCCAGTGCCCCAAAAGACTGCGACCGGCTGGTGCGGGTTTCGAAGTGGGATATACCATTTTGATTGGGGCGGTAGACAACGACAAATCTCGGGTCATGTGTCATTCTGTTTTTCAGAACGCCCGCAGATTGATCTACATTGACAGCGGCAACGGGGAGTATCAAGGACAAGTCGTGTGCGGGGTAAAGCTCGATGGGCATACCTTTAACCGATCGTTGATCAGCGTATTTCCCACAGTGCTGGAATCCGAGGATAAGTTTCCCACAGAACTGTCCTGCGAGGAAGCGGCAATTTCCGCGCCGCAAAGCATGGCGGCAAATCTTACGGCGGCATCCATCGTCGTGAACTATGTCTACAACATTGTAGCACGCGGTCAGTTGACCGCAAAGTATTCAACATTTTCGACACTCTCACTGACCACACGGACAGTGGGGATCAAAAAGAAAAGGAGACTGGCAGCATGAAAATGTACATATCGAAAAATCAAGTAGTGAAACAGGAGAACGTTACGACGGATAAGCTAGTTGTGCACGGGCAACTCATTGTGACTGGCAAGGTGAGGGCACAAACGGTCAAAGGCCGCGGTAGCATCCAGGCAGGGGATATTGTGGCAGAAAAGATCAAGGTAAAGAACCTATCGGCTGAATCACTGACCGCCCTGCATGTGGAGGCGGATCGCATTGATGCCGAGCACGCTAGAATCAAAGGACATATTTATGGCAGGATCTGCCTGCTGGTGCACCATTTGAAGAGTCGTATTGCAGCCAGCCCTCTGTTGGGCTGCGACAAAGTAGAAGCGGACGAATGCCTCGTACTGCCGGTGCGTCGGTATTTTTGGCCGCGTTTTCGTTTCAGCGTATTGGTTCACCGCATCCTTCTGAAATTGCACAGCGGTGTACGGCCCAAAAAGAAAACGGAACGGCAGAAAAAGACAGCCGATGATCTGCGTTTTGCGGAATATGATGCGCAGCTTGCGCAGATGATGCAGCTGATTGAGCAGCAGAAAAAAGTGATTGAGGAACTGCGCCAGGAGGCTCATCCGTCTTCTGATTCTGCAGACTCTGCACCGACAGAACCTGTGGTTCTGTGTTCAGCGGCATGACGCCCATGGATGCAAGGCCTTTTGCGTTTGAACAGCTGATAAGCGCCCGATATGGGATCGAACAGGCCATGCGGGAGATGCCCGCTCTACGGCAGGCTGTTGCGGAAAAAATGACGGAAGGCATTGAAGCAGCGCGCCCCTATCATTCTGCCTTGCGCAAAAGCAAGATCGATCTGGTTGAAGCACTGGACAGCGCCGGATCTGCGCTGGAAGAGATGGAGGAGCTCAAACTGGCGCGCGGCGCGCGGATCTTACGGGATTCAGTCAGCTCTTTCAAGCTCATGGCGGTCAGCTATTCAAAGCTGCTGCAGGTGCTGAACCAGTTCTGCAATATGCTGCCCAATGATGAGGGTACTGTGGGACGGGCACTTGGCCGCTTGATGAACCATGCCAAAATGGGATATTTTCCGACAGATCTTACACATGTCGGATATCTGCGTGAAGCGCTGGACTTCCCAAAATGCTGTGTAAATCTGCTGGATCCGTGCTGTGGAGAAGGATATGCCCTCAAAACGCTTGCTCCGGCGGTGAACAGTGTTGCCTATGGTGTGGAACTCAGCACAGAGCGGGCACAAGCAGCCTGCGAACGCCTTGCACGTGTGGCGATGGGGGATTTTTTTCACTGCCGTATTTCACGCGGCGCTTTTCATGTTTTGTTCCTAAATCCGCCTTATCTTGCCGTTCCGGGTGAAAATGTCCGCGTGAGGGAAGAAAAAAGATTTTTGATTGAGTCCTTGCCCTGCTTGATGCAGGGCGGCATCCTCATTTATATCGTCCCGTACTATCGCGTGACACCGAGCATCGCCCGGTGCCTGTGCGATCATCTTACAGATATTAGCGTTTATCGGTTTGAAGGGAAAGAGTTTGAACACTTCCGTCAGATTGTCCTCATTGGGAAAAGAACCCGCTCAAGAAACGGTGCCCGGGAGGCGGTTCGTCTCTATAAGCAATGCGAACTGGGGCCGGATTTGCCGGGTCTGTCGGAAATTGGAACGGCACGGTATACGATCCCTAATACGGAATCTTCGGTAGAGATATTCTGTGGAAGCGTATTCAATGAATTGGAGCTGTACCGGCAAATGAGTCAGTCGGGAAGCGTCAGAGCGCTGTTCAGCAAGGAAAATGAGCTGGACCGACTGGACAAGCGCCCCATGTTGCCGCTGAACGCAGGGCAAATCGGGCTGATCGGAGGTTCCGGTATGCTGGATGGACTGGTAGACTGCGATGTACCGCATGTGATACGCGGGATGATCGCCAAAGATGTCATCACAGATGAACACCCGATAGAATTCCGAAAAGACAAATCAATAAAAAGGATTCTTCAAACGAATACGGTGACAAACCGGCTGACCTTTCATCTGCTAACACCGGATGGCTATAAATGCCTCTATTAAAAAAGAAAGAGTGAAATACAATGAAATTCGATTTAGAGACTTTAATCAAAATACTCGGGAAAGAACAACCGGAGAATTCCTCTGGGGAAGTGAGGCTCCAGCAGCGCTATTTATATCAGAATGTGTTTTTGCCTATCTCACAGGGAAGAAATGTATGGGTGAAGGATTTGGATTTTTCACAGTTTACATCAAGTGACATCATCGATTTGGGTGAATATCTCGATGATATCGCCAGCGATTGTACAAGGCTTGTGCAGTATGCGAATCTGCTGCGCAGAGCGCAGCCAGTTGCTCATACAACACCAATGTTTATTTGAGGTAATGCGGTGGATACAGATTATATGGACGATATCCATGCAGCGCTGCAAAATTTGTTGCTTTTGGCCCGAATGGAAGAACTCCGCCCGGGGAGCGCCGCAGAATATAGCGGCGCTGTCCTGGATTGGGACATGCAATACGAATACATATATGATTTGTATAACTACGCTTTTGACATTTGTGCAACGGACTATAGTGAAGCATGGTGTGAAGAACGAATTTATGTAAGCGATCACTCCATGGTGGAATTTTACAAATTGTGCCGGGAGCATGCTGTGCTGCTGAAATGTAAATTGGAAGATGAGCCATATTACAAAGAGGCCGAAGATTTTGTGGACAACGTCATGGTTGGAGCAGCAGGCTATGACTATGCATGGAAACTATATACCAAAGTGAATCATACGGGTGCAAGCGGCCTTTTGATTCGAATGGCTGAAACCTTTTATGAGCAGAACCGCATGGCACTGGAAGTTAGTGTGATTCCAGAATACTACCGCGATCGGTGTGAAATCCTACGCGGTGAAATTGCCAGATGCAAAGCTGATAAGACCAAGCTTACGATAGCTGGTTCTAAAAAGAAAAAAGGAGTAAGAAAGGCGGCATGAGTATGAAACAAACGGCGCTGACCCTTGAACTTCGGCAGGATAATCCGAACATCATCTGCCGATGGGATGAACATGGAGTCTCCCACCATAAGGAGCTCAGCTTCAAGATGATGGGGACGCTGATCGAACAGGCTGTTCAATATGAACCGATTTTTACAGGCCTGCTTCCATCCAATTGTCTGGCTTACGCGAAGGATAAAAATGGACAGGAACGGATCGCACTTCTTGAGGAAATGACCTTTGCGGATATCCGGTATCATGACACCGTGTACCCTCGTTTCCCTTTGCCACGGATTTTATATATGTTTACCTTTGTACGGGGGCAAAGAATCAGTGATATCAAGATGGCTGTGGTCGATCAAGGCTATTTGCGACCCGCAACCAAAATGTTCTTTTATCCCTTTTCCAATGTGTCAAAGAGCGGACATTTGTGTGTGGGATGCAATACCATGCCCAGATGCAACAGCTTACATACGTTGTCCAGTGTACCGGCATACATTATGTCGATGCCGAACAACGACGATCATTTTTTAGTGGAACAAAATAAGGAGCAACTGCCGTTTCGGTCGCTGCTGGCCCGAATGAAAGACAAAGCCCCCGCGGATTATTATACAGAGGTATTGGTTCCACGGGAGGAGACACTGGAGGATTTTATTAAAATAAAATAGCGGAGATTTCTGAAATGAAACATTATCAGATGATTGAAGGAGCTTGCGCATGCAAGTCGTTTTCCCAAGATACCCTTCCCTTTTGGGGACGGGGCAGTATAAACACACGGATTGGGGCTTGCTCGTGGACCAAACGGTTCCACGGGGAATCGGCGAAATGGAAAGAATCCATAAAGAATGAAGAACGCTTTAAAGACAGATGAAAGGCGGTTTTCAAATGGCAAAATCATGGGAGCGCATTAAAAGCGAACTCGCAGAGCCGTTCAGCAGCGAGGACGTTGAATGGCGCCTGCAGAATGTCTCAAAAGATAAAACCAAGGGCCTGGCAGTCGCTTATGTGACAGCACGCGCGATTCAAAACAGGCTGGACGAGGTTGTAGGACCGGAAAACTGGCAGGATGAATATATCTCTTGGCATGGCGGTTCGACGCTCAAAGAAGCATCGCAGCTTTGTGTGATCCACATCTTTGACAAAGAGAAAAATCTTTGGATATCCAAAACAGACGGTGCCGAGAACACGGATATTGAGCCAGTCAAAGGCGGCTTGAGCGACGCATACAAGCGAGCGGCAGTCAAATGGGGGATTGGACGGTATCTGTACGATATGGAAGCCGCATGGGTCGATGTCGACCCGGGCTATCCGAAAGTGATTCCGAATAAAGAACTCCCGAAACTGAAAAAAATCCACGATGCCCATGTAAAGAAACTGAAGGAGGGGCAACCGCAGGATTCTCCCTCCAAAGAAATGCCAGCCGCACTCCCGTCGGCACAAAAGCCGCCGGCATCAAAACCGCTGCCCCAATATGTTGTCCGAAAAACGGAAAAACACCGGTTCAGCCATGTGGTGCACCAGGTCATTGATCTTGAACAGGAGAACGGCGATGTCATCACCGTTTTTTTGAGCGATGTAAACCAAGAAGTGAGGCCCGGAATCATATTGCAGAACGTGAAAATCGGGGCACACGAGGGGAAACAAGACGCAAAGAAAATATTTTATACATTGGACGAATATCAAATTGCCGCATGACAGGAGGTGTCCGCAATGGATAAAATAACCTATTTCAAAGCAACCAGCTTACGGATGGCAGGATTCAAACACCATGAACAGCCTGTTGAATACCAATTCGGCGACATTACGGTGATCTCCGGTGGGAACCGTGTTGGAAAAACAACGGTCGCTGACGCCATTGCTTTTGCCATTACAGGCAAGGGTTATATGGGCGACCGCTTTATTGACCGTTTCTACCATAAGGATGGCCGGGAAATCCGGCTGTCCCTCAGCTATCTGGATCAAACCGGCACGGAACATACCATTGATCGGCGCCGAAAGGACGACAAGATGGAGATCGCGCTTGACGGTCGTTCTATTCTCCAGCGGGATTTGTTCTCAATGTTTGGAGATCTGGATGAATTCCTGGCGCTGTACAATCCGTTGTACTTTATTGAGGTCCTGCAGGATGGAGGGCGTAAACTCCTTGAAAAGCACCTGCCTCCCATGCCGCAGGAAAGCATTTTGGCGCAGATGAGCGAAACAATGCGCACTGCGCTGGAGGGATATACGTTTATAAGTCCTGAGGCGGCGCTTGTGAATCTTCGCGCGGAGAAAAAGGAGATCGAAGAGGCCCTGCTGGCCTACAGCGGACGGCAGGAAATGGCTGCGGAAGTTGCCGTCAGACAGGCGGATGCGAAAAATCTCCTGTCAGCAGAAATCGCTGATTTGCAAAAACGTGCCGATCAGTGGGAGGCACGACGGACAGAAGGTCTTGATATGCAAGCTCTGAATCTGGAGCTGATTGAGATGAACGACCGGCACAATGAGCTTTTAAAAGAAAAGCCCAAGCCCTTTGACCCGGCATCGTATCGTGAACGGCAGGCCAAACTCCGGGAGAAAATCGAAGCGCGGCGGCAGGAAATTTACGAAAGCAAGCTGACAGAACAGTTTGCCAAAATTGAAAAGCCTTTACAGGCACTGCTCGTCAAATTCAACCAGACGTCCGTTTTTTTGAAGTCTCTGGAGCCGGGGACAGTATGCCCCTTATGCCACCGGGCGGTCACGGTCGAAGAGCATATCGCCTGTGAGGTGGCGCTGAAATCAGCTCTGGAAAAGTACAAAGCGAAAGGCACCGAACTTCGACTGCAGCAAAAGGAACTGGAGGTGCTCGAGAAAAAATGTCATGAAACCTTTGAGCAATATAAAAAGGATGATCTGATTGCCCTGCAACGCGAAAGTGCAGCCATCACGGCAGAGTGTGACCGGGAAAACGACAGAGCACTCAAAGAGCATGAAGAGTATGCGCTGCGGGTACGCGAAACATCTCAAAGGATTGAAGTGCTTCAGGAACAGATCTGGTCCGGAAAGCTGTCAAGTGATGAAATGGCGCAGTACGAGGCGGTAAAGAAAGAACTTGGCGAAAAACAGGCCGTCCTTAAAAACGTCTCCGAATCGATTCCAAAGGAACAGGAGCAGTCTCAGGATAAAACCTATGAGATGATGACGCAGAGCTTGGCGCAGACCGAAGACCGTATTGCAGCAGTGCTGGATTTTGCTGCCACACGGAACAAAATGCTATTTGAGCAGCTTCATACACAGAATGTGGCATGCAAACTGTTTGACATCGTCAAGTCTACTGGTGAGATCAAGGAAACGTGGAAATTTACTTACGAAGGCAGGGACTACCGTTGCCTGTCTCATTCCGAAAAAGTATTGGCCGGCATGGAGATGGTCGAGCTACTGAAAAAATTGCTGGGCCGCTGTTATCCGGTATTTGCCGATGACACGGAAAGCATCGACAACATTCCCCGTCCGAGCGGGCAATCTTTTCTTGCGCGTGTGGCGCGAGGGCAACCGCTGAAAATTACGATTCATAATCAGCAGATTGAGCTGCCGAGAGCTGGGTGAGCGGTGTGGCCTATAAGGACTTTCCCATCATAGAAGTCGCGCATCGGCTTGGCATCCATATTGACCGGCGTACTTTGGGACGAAGCGAGGTTGAAGCGTATTGCCCTTTCTGCAATGGCTCAAGGAATCATCTCTTTTTGAATCCTGTGAGCAATCAGTTCTTTTGCCAGAAGTGCAGAGAAGGTGGAAACAGCGTCACGCTCTATGCAAAAATGCGCGGAATATCCAACCGTGAAGCTGTAGAGGAATTGGACGAGGAAGCCAAAGTCTATCCGTTCCCCAATGCCAAAGTGCAGTCGGAGCCGGTAAGTGATAATTTAGCACCCCTGGAGCGGAGGCATGATGTCTACTTCGATCTGCTGTGTGAACTCAAGCTGGATGACGCACATTTACTGGATCTGCTCGGGAGAGGGCTTTCCCTTACTCGAATCAGCCAGAATATGTACCGCTCTATGCCGGGCAGCCAGACGGAAAAGAATAAAATTGCCCAACGCCTGGCTGGTAAGCATGACCTGCGTGGGGTGCCCGGTTTTTATACTGATTTGACATCCGGAGAATGGTGCCTTGCCGGACAGGCCGGCATCCTTGTTCCGTTCTGTACAGCTGCAGGCTACATTCAAGGGATGCAGATTCGTCTGGACAACAAAAACAAGAGGAAATACCGATGGCTGAGTTCCAATCCGAAGCATCAGCGTAAAGACGGAACTCAAAAATACCCGAATGGAACAGCGGCGCGGACCTGGGTGCATATCACGGGAGATCCCAGCAGCAGTACTGCACATATAACGGAAGGTGCCGTGAAAGGTGATGTATCAAGCTTTTTGGACGGAAATTCTCTGTACATCTGTGTTCCGGGTGTGAGCAGTATCAACCATTTACTGCCGGCGATACGTTCACTGCCCAATATTGAACGGGTCGAAAGTCTGTTTGATATGGACCAAATTGAGGACGAAAAGTACTCAAAAGCGCTTCTGTACATGATTAAAACGCTTAAGTCACTAGGGATCCCTGTGGAACAACAGCAATGGGATCCCGATTACAATGGAGTCGATGAATACAAAGCATATTGTCGTGCGGCACAGCTCGCGGCATAAAAGAAAAGAGGTTTTTATATGAACGGGACAATTAATTTGAAAGATATTATCACGACCGCAGGACAGGCAAACCAAGAGGACTTGTTGGGGAAAATGGTCTATTACAGCTTGTCCGATGTTTTGATCGACCGTGCGGAGTTTGAAAAGATTCGTGCCGCCTGTAACGTTGGCGGCCGCGCAGGAACCCGTATTTCCGCTGCCAATGCGTTTCGTGCCGCGACCGGAGATGTTAAAGGCCGTGTGGAGATTGGCGGATACAGCGGGAAAGTCTATTTCCGCGACAACAAACAGCGAAAGGGCTGGATCAGCCGTGAACTGGTGATGGAGGAGCCGGATGACCACACGAACTTGTATACGAAAGTGGCCAATGTTGTTTTCAACCGGAACACGGAGACACTGTGCCTGGAAAATGTGAGCGGAGCATCGCCGGTAAATGCGCAGGACTTTTATGCGCAGGTTTGCAATTTGTATGAAAAATATCGAAGATGCGTCAATCGGCGGCAAGTGGAGACAGTCGCCACAAATATGCTGGCTGAGATGAACGCCATAAAAATTCAGACGCATGGACACATGTATTTTGTCCCGCGGTCAAGTATGACCTATGTCAGTATGTTCGAGGACTTTATTGAAACACTGGACAAGCATACACAGAACGAAGGCTCACTCGTTGTCAACAGTTTGTTTGTGGTCAACGATGAAAAACAGCGTCAGAAGATGACGTCTGATTTTTACGCCGCGATCCGCAAAGAGGTTGAGATGTACGATGAAAGTGTGCGGCATCTGATCGATACCGGCTGCCAAAGTGCAACCATTATGAACCGCTGGATTGCGAAAATCAAGGCGTTGAATGAAAAACGCCGTATGTACGAGAATCTGTTCAGTGATCAGCTCAATGAGGTCAACGGGGAATTCAGCACCTTGCAGGGACTTTCACAGGAGCTTCAGATTCGTGTCAACAGCAGCTTACTTAAAAAATGCGCGTAAAGGAGCCGGAATATGAGAAATACTTGTACCATTGAATTGAAGCACCATATCTATGACAACTGTTTTTTTCGAAAAAGCAAAGATGCAAAAACAGGCACAATGAACATTCAAGCCTATCGAATTGGAGAAGACGGATACGCGGACCCGTTGCTGACGGTAACGGCAAATCTTGGCCCACAGGCCCCCAGACATGTGGCCATTAAGGATTATGCGGAAAATGAGGGGATTCTTTCTTCCTTACAAAAACTGGGGATTGTCAAAAAGGTTGTGACACATATCACAACCGGTTATGTCTCTTTCCCCATCTGCGAGATTGACGAAGAAATCTTGAACAAATACGTTGCATAACATTTACTAACTGAAATCGGAGGAACAGAAAATGACAGACGAGAAATGCGCCGAAAACATTCGGATCAAAGAACTGCAGAACCTCTATAGCCGCCCGCTGACTGCACAGGAATCCGACTTTGCCGCACAGCATCTGTCTCTTGTGTGGTGGTTTTTACATGAACAGGCTTTAGACGAAGCGGAATGGTTTGATGTAGTGATTTTCCGGTATCTGCTGTCGGTGAAACGCTGGCACAGCCAGCCGCATCTGAAAGCTTACAGCTTTTCGACCATTGCTGTGAAAGCGATGCACTCTGCCGTCAGCAGTGAGCTAAAAAAGCAGATGCGTCGCGTGGAAACGGTCAGTCTGAATACGCCCATTCCGAGAACAAATGGGCTCGTCCTGGAAGATTGTATTGCCGCATGAATATAAAGGCAGAGAGACTTGGAGAGAAACCTCCGTAAGGAGGTGTCCTCGATATGTGCAATAAATCAGCGAAGTCCGTCCGAGAGGGCGGACTTCTATTTTTTGTTTCGGTGTAGCAATCTGATGCACGTTATACCAGAAACGAAAAATCAAGGATTTTTAATCATTTTCACAAAGAAGTTGCATTTTGCGTGCTTCCTCGCAAAGGATGCGCTTGATTTTGTCCTCCATCGTCTCCTTGGCGCTTTCAATGAAATGGACATGGACGATATAGGTGGTCTTGCCGATTTTTCTTCTGACTGTTGGCTGTCGGGCAGTCATTTGGTTTTAATGTGCTTGTGATATTGGTCATTCAAAACCCTCCTGTAAATGAAAAATGCCTGGTGACTGCTCATCATCGGGCGGTATCAGTATAAGTGAGGGAGACAAGGTAGCAGCTTTCTGTATTTGATTGTTGGAAAATAATTCATAGATTACCCTTTTTATCTGGCATCTGAGCGGAATATAGACAGATGCGATCAGGTCGCTGTGCGGTAAGGCTCACCGGATTTCTCCATTGCGTAAATCAGCCGCATGAGCTTCTTGGCTGCGTGTGAGATGGCAACATTGTAATGCTTGCCTTCGGAGCGTTTCTTAGTCAAGTAGGCTGCAAAGGTTGGGTCATGAATGTAGACAGACTTTGTAGCGTTAAAGATGGCATATCGCAGATATCTGGATCCCCGTTTCTCTATATGAGCATAGCAGTTGTTTAGCTGCCCGGATTGGTATGCAGAGGGAGAAAGACCGGCATAAGCTAGGATTTTGTGTGATGCTGCTGTGTCTACAGAACACTTTACTCTTGTAACCTCGTTCCACATAAACCGTCTAGCGGTATCTAACTAATTAACAATGCTGCTTTTAAGTACCGCCCTGTTTGTTCTTGCTGGATTGAAAGTTATGCCGGTATATGTTTTCTTACCTGCAATGATTCTGTTGGGAGTTGGCTTCATAATGGCTGTGATTGGATTTTTTACCAAAGACAATGAATGTAAATAATTTTTCGCTTTCCGGGAGTTGCCCCGGAACAAAAATTCCTTTAGGAACTAAAAGGCGCACTTCTATACTATCGGGAGTATCGTGCAACCTTCGGAGCTTCATTCTCTGCCAGCAGAAGAAAACTGCTTGACCGAGAATGTTGCGTCACTTCGTTCCGTCAAGGTGGCTGCACCCCTTGCACCGCTTATGCGGTTATCCCCTGTGAACTTGCTGTCTGCAGATGGTTTTAAGAACCGTCCGCCGCTAGTAAGTTTGAAATGAAAACATCAAGGTTGGAGTTTAGTGTGAAAGAATGCAGAGTTTTAGGGTTACCCAGGAAGGTGCACGAAACTGTCCCTGTCAACATCAGAGCTGTCAGGGCAAAAGTGGAAGGACAAAATAAATCAGGTGGAATCAAGGACAGTTAGCCCTTGTGTTTCAAGGAAGTGTACAGTCTGCTTAACAGCCTTGGCAAGCAGCTTTTTTTTTAATGCTTAGGCATATCAATCTTATAGAGGTCAACGGGATTCCATTCTTCCAGATTGGAGAGTATAACGAAAACAGCCGTCAAAATCATCCTGGCAATGGCAATGATGGCCCGTTTCCTGTTCCAGCGTTTGGCAATGCGCTCATATTTAAGCGCGTAGCAAGGGGAAAGTTTGTCCTTCGCGGCTGCGTGGGCAACTTGCGCCAGCGCAGGTCTGAGATATACTCCCGTACGTGAAATACGGACAGATTTCTTCTTCCCGGCAGATTCGTTGTTGCCTGGGGTACGACCGATCCAACAGCTCAGGCGCTTAGAAGAACCGAATGGCGTCATATCAACACCGATCTCAGACAGGATGGTAATTGCGCTGCCGCGGTCGGCACCTGGTATCGTACAGAGAAGCACAATGTAGCCTTCATATTTATCGACCATGGTATTGATACAGGCATCTACGCGCTCTTGCCACGAGGCGGTAAAAATCGCGCCGCGGCGTGTCAGCGAATTTCTTTCGGGGGTCCTGCGGGAGCACCGCCGGGAGCAATCGGTGACACGGCAAAGCCGGACGCAGCAGCGGAGCCGGGATTGGGAAATGCAGTTGTGAGCAGATGGAATGAGCAGGCGCCGGGGACGGCCCGGCGGAAAGGAGACCGGATGGGTTAAAGAAAAACAGATACATGGCGGAACGGGAAAGTAACAGGCGGAAAGAAAACACAGCACGGCAGGGCGTGCCGGTGGAGAATCTGGAACAGTTTGCAAGGTTCCTGCTTCCGAAAATCCAGGCGTTTTACGAAACGGAAGAAGGACAACGGGCGTTTCAGGAATGGAAAAAAAGGAACAAGAATTAATCTTCTAAAAAGCAATAAATGACAAGGCCGAGGAACGGGCAGAAATTCCCATTCCTCGGCCTTGTGCTTCGTTTGTTTTGCTTTAAACACCAGTTGAGATCAACTTAAAGCACCAGTGGGCGAACAAGACAGCGTTGCTGATACAGGCACAGAAGCGCTCCCTTTTGAAAATGTAGCAGACATATTCGCAGTATTGCCGCTGCACCAAGAAGATTCACCACCATAACTCCATCCATTTGAAACGGTATGGTAAACGCTTGCAGATGTTGCAGTAGCCGTATGACCATCATATGAAAAAATCCCATTAAGCTGAACACTTCCGATTGCCGCGCCATAATAGGAAAAGTCTCGTGTAATACTGCCTTTTTTCACTGATGCGCGTAAAGCTGAGTTTTCGATGGTCAATACCGTATGGTATGACACACCATTTCCGAGGTCGACGGTTCCCAAGTCAATAACCTGCGTTTCAGGTTCAAGAGCAAATGCAGGAACAGCTAACACAAATACTAGAATCGCAGCTATTGCTAAAGAAACAAGTTTTTTCACACAGAAAGCCTCCTTAAAAATAATTTATTCTAAAAGATTCGGGAATTCATCCCAATCTGAGTTACTTGTATCAACATTCCCAAAATCAACAATAGTAGTATTCACTTCTACCACACGGAATTTTTTGCTTTTCCACATATAGAAAACAGAGAAGGCTAAAATGCCCATTAGTACAGCGCCGCCAATCCGCAGCAACCAGGTTCTACGTCTTTTTTTGCGATGACAAATTGCGACAACATTTTCGGGGAGAGTATCCAAAAAGCTTCCGGCCGCATCTTGAGGAGTCCCAATGATTGCAATACATTCCTCGTATGAAATCATAGGATTTTCATTTTGAAGGTCCACTATTGCTGCGCGGATTTGCTTCTCAAATATATCTTTTTGAGATGTGTCACAGTATAAATACTTCTCGGCCTGACGGAAATACTGTTTCCACCTACGCTCATTCATACCGAATCCCCCTCATAGAGCACACCGTCTTTCGATAAGAGGCTATCAATAGTCTGCGTCACTCGCCGATATTCTGCAATGATATCATCGAGATATCTGCTGCCCTGTTCGGTAATCGAAAAATATACTCTGGTTCGATTACTCTCCGTAACAACGGTTTCTGACGGTGAAATGTAACCGTGCTCTTGTAGCCGATAGATAGCAATATATAGTGTGTTAAATTGAAGCACACCATCACTAAGCCGGGCCATTTCCTGAAGCATTTCGTAAGCATACATTGGCTTTTGCCTCAAAAGAAAAAGAACCAGCATATCGGTCGTAGCTTTTTTCAAGCCATCTTTCATCCCTGCCACAGTGCCACTGCGTTTTTTGGATGTTTGGGATGGTTGCTCCATAGTGTTATCTCCTTATGTTCATTAACATTATACAATGAAACATCACTATTTTCAACATATTTATTATTGACAAATATAGATATTTTTATATATTCTATAACTAGGATATATAATGTCAGTTCAGTTGGATGGGCATCAGCGCGCGAGATGTCTGTGCAATAGAAAAGCATCAAACCATGAAAAGGAGTTGAAGAATTATGAAGAAAAAACTGTTCGCATTTGCACTTTGCGTTATTATGGCAGTCACGATGGCTGCGCCCGCATTTGCGGGAGAGCCCCCAGAAATCAGTCCAAGGGTTAACATATATCAAACCTATACGATTGCTCCCAGAACTGGTTCATGGAACTATTTGACAGCCATGTATGGACGTTTAGACAGTCAAGTGTTTGTGTTCGCGACGGATCCACAACAAGCACGCTATAGAGTTTGGCTGCCGGGACGTTATAACGCGGATGTCAAATTATATGCCAATTTCACAGTCGGTAGTGGTTCGCAATATGTGCTAACTCGTATGCCTTCAGAAAATTTGGCGTATATTTTTAATGAGTATAACGCTACCCCTTCCGAATCACAAATTGATTTCCGCACACTAAACGCTAGCACAAATGAATGTCGTATTCTCTTTTCTGTTGTCAATCTTTACTTATCATCTTCAGGCGGGAGTGGGGCACCTGTTGGATTTGCCGCATATAACGAAAGCAGCCTTGCTCAAAAATGGTATGTTACGCCTGTATAGCATTTATAGGACACTTAGTTAGCACACCTTGATATCTTTCGTATATCACCAGATGCTCGCTTCGGCGAGCTTCTGGTGATATATGGTATAGAACTTTATATAAATCATAATTTTGATGCTATAAAAGAGGTACAAATGAACTTAAAAAAGATATTTGCGGTTTCCATTGCCGGCCTGCTTACAGTCTTCATTTTATTCGGATGTACGGCTCTGCAACAGGCGAGTGATACAACAGAGGATGTGACAACATCCTTGCATTTTGTTGACTATACTCGGCAGGGAGACGGAAATGGTGCTGGTGACGGTTATTATCGCCTAGTTCCAAGAGCGGATAGTTCTAACAATATATGTTTTGTAGATTACAAAAGTCGTACACAGGTATATCTATGCAACCGACCTGAGTGTGAGCACTGCGATGACACGTGTACTTCATGGTTGCCATACGGTGCCGGGGGCGGCGCTTTATTTGCTACCGAAGATCATTTGTATTATCTTTCTTTTGGAAATCGAAATCCTGATGTTGTAGAAGCTATTGGTAAAGATGCCCTGCCGCAGTTGATTCAATTAGCACGAAATGGCACCGAAAAAGAGGTAATGCATACCTTCGGCGCAGCTGATATTATTCGTGAAGGCGTTGTATTCGACCATGATAACATTTATTTTATATGCGATTCTTTCGAGAATTTTGAACAAAATGGCAACTTGCCTGAACGTATTCTCTATCAATATGATATCACTGATAGAGTTCTAAATAAGTTAGAAAAACTTTCTCCCGATGATCAAATCATTGGAACTAGCCAGAGGGAAATATTTCTCAGTACAACTGAAGGTGCAGCGGACTTATCTCTTGACGCTGAAAATTTGCAAACTAAGGTTTGGTCTTATAATGTGGATACTCACGAGAAGTACGATCTCCTTACACATTCGTATCTAACAGTAGGACGTGCATATGATGGAGTTTATTATTTATATGATCCCTCAACAACAGCACTTTCCAAAATAGCAATGATGCAAGATGGACAAACGGAAGTCATTCGAGAGGCAGTATTCGAAACTGAGTTCTGTACATATCCCTACGAGGTAAAAACGGTTTGGGGAAAACATCTTTTTATAATGTACGAAATCCCACAAAATAATGAACGAACAGAATACAAAGCCACCTTACAGTCAATTGATTTAGTTTCTGGTGAAGTGGAACCAATTAATCTTCGCACTGACGTCATTTTCGGGACAACAACACCAAAAGAAGTGGAGATTGTGGATGAAACCTCAGATCAATTTTTAGTAATCGCTTCGGTAGAATACATAGATGTAACCATCCCCTTTACTAACGCACCGATAACCCTTTCCTATCCTTATTTTCATTATGCACTTATCGATAAACAGGATTATCTGGATTCAAAGCCCAACTATATACCTATTGAGATTGGTTGATTACTCTTTTGGCGGAAACGCTGTAGAAGCATTTCGAGCCTTAAGGGAAGGAGCCAACGATGCTTACAAAAACGCAAAGCATTCTTCGTCCGTTACTCGTGGTTCAACAACTTTCAAAAATTTATTACAGCACTTTTGAAAAAAGAAAAACGACCATTAAATAGTGTAGACTTTTCTTTCCACTGCCGGTATGATGCTGCTTGGCTGCCTTGTTGCCACGCCATATCAAGTAACCTGTTTTATTGTAGGGATTTTCTCTTTGTGCAGACGTCTCGATGGTTATCACTCGAAGACACCGTTGCGATGCTTATTCTTGTCGATTGGCGTATCCATTTTCTGTTTGAGCATTGTAAAAAAACTTGTTCAGTATAGTCTCTCAATTCTTATTTTGGATTTTATTCATCAGTCTCTCTTTGCTGTTTTCAATTCATCTCCTCATAGCTCTCCAAACTGCCCGCTTACTCCTAATGAACTTGCTGTTTCCTAGATAAAGGCAAAATATATTCTTATATGGAATCTGTTTTCGATTTTACACATTTAAACTGTGCGCTTTATTGTGAAATGGGAATCATAGCGGCCGCTGTTTCCTTTTTTGTATCAAAATTCAAGGAGGTAAAATCATCTCTTTCTGAAAAACCGACTGGCAAACTGGATGACCTTACACGTTGCGATATGCGCGAGTGGCCCCCTACGAGCATCCCCATCTGCTACCAGCCGCAGCATCCTCAGCGGGAAACTGATAATACGGACAAATAAAATCTTTCACTCACTCTTAGTGGATTCAGTGTCGGCGCGCGAGATACTGATTCGATACGTCCGAACCAAATTTACAATGTAAAGGGTAAAGGAGATGTAATTTATGAAAAAGAAACTGTTTGCGATGGCGCTGTGTCTGCTCATGGTGGTCGCGATGGCTGTGCCTGCGTTTGCGGAAACATTTCGAGCTACTCCGCCGTATTTTTCAGCATCGACTTATTACTACAGTGTTAATTCTGCGAAAGCGTTGAATGCGTACACTGAGGGAACGCCGGTCAATGGGACGAATGTGACGACGTATACGTCTACCGGTTCCATAACCCAGGAATGGATTGCCACGCAATTCCCAGGAGAGGACCGCTATTCTGTACGTGTTGGAACTTCCAGCAGCGCAAATCCATTGGTTTTATGCTTAGGGGCCAATGGGAACTGTGAACTGCGTTATACAAGTAATACGACGGTGGAAAATTACAAAGTCAAATTTATTGCTGAACCCAATGGAGTATATGGAATCGCTTTAGTTAACCGCCCCAATTGGGTAGCCTTAACGGAATCATCGGTTCAGACAGTAGGAGGACATAATGTCGTCTGGCAGCCATCTTCTGGACTGAACAATCAACTCTGGAGAGGAGTTTTGGTGTATGACTGATTGAAAGGAGCGTTTATAACAAAGCTATGGACAGGCGACTTAAATCGTATTGCATATTGTTTGTGCTGATTCTTTTCACTGCCGTGATTCTTAGCGGGTGTCTATCAGGACGGACATCTTTGGAAGTGCCTGACGCTAATGAGACACTGGCAGAAGAAACCAATGTGCAGCTGAGAATGCTCACCACTATGGACGGTTCGTTTGCCTCAAGCGGAATCGGCAATGAGGATGGATACTACAGCCTACGATTCAATGACGACGGTTCTGCGAATATTTTATACACGGATCGTTCTTCACGGCAAACGGTGTATCTGTCTAACCAAATATCTTCTTCTCATGATAATGCTACAGATACAAGCTGGATTGAGGATGGTGCGACTTATCTGATGGCTGATGAGAATTCACTGTATTTTGTCCAAAGCTTTGTAGGAAGAAACATGGAGCCGACGGATAAAATATGGAGATTGGACCCTAATGGCGAGAATCGAAAGATTCTTATGGAATTAGAGCCCAACCAACGCTTACCGCAAGCCGTAGCATCAGATGGGACTTATCTCTATATGGTCATTGAAACCGTTTCTCAGGACGCGTCAAGCAGTTATTCCCTATATAGAACTTCGATAGCGAGCGGGAAAAAGGAAAAAATTACGGATTTGGCTGGCAACGAGTTTTTAATCGGTGCCTATAAAGAGTGGCTTGTGTTTAAAAGTACGCCTGCATTTGAAAGTATGACGGAATCTGATACATGCGGCGCTTTGTTCTTGTTTTCAATCAAAGACTGCAGGAAACAGCTCCTCTTGAAATGGTCGCCGGAAACACATTATGGGATTGTCCACGAAGGCAGATATTATTATCTGCAATGTGATTTCGACAGACGGTCGGCACAACTTTACTCATTGAATCTGGAAAACGGGGATACTGTTTGCATAAAATCCGGACTCCCAATCGGTGACAGCCTTGACACAACCTATTTTGAAGGAATATACGATGGAAAATTTCTTTATTATGTCGGATCGGCAGATTCGGAGAATGTCTTGGCTATTCACTATGCAGGATATGCCGTCTCCAGTTCTGATGGGGCTTTGGAAGAAGTGACTCTGACCAGTAATTTTCAGGGAGAAACCTATGTAAAGATACTGTGGGAATTTAAGGATTGTTTCCTTGTGAGAACTGGTGAGGTAATCGAGACAAAAGTGCTGGAAGGTATCGATGGGACTTCATATACGGCTAAAATTCCTGCCCCGCAATGGGCGTTGATCGCAAAGGAAGACTTCTGGAGCAATAACCCCAACTATCAGACGATTTCTCCAGTTTCCGGTTAAAGCATCCAGATGGCCGGCGTTGGAAGAAACGTGGTATTTATTGCAATTATTACAAGAAACAGCAAAGCAAATTTTTTCAGCGGTCATGATGCACTCCTGCTGGATGTTCGAACTGATGGAAACGAACATTGATCCATCTGTTTGGAGCGAGTGGCGAACACTTGCCGCTCAAAAGGATCGGAAGTTGGGCATCGGTGCGCAAGGTGCCTGGTGGAATAAAGCAAAATTTGTGAAAGAAAAGGAGATGTGAGATATGAAAAAGAAAATTTTTGCTATCGTCCTCTGCCTTATCATGGCAGTTGCATTGGCTATCCCTGCGTTTGCTACGCAATCCAATGTTGCACGAGCACCTGTTGTCGGAATTCCCTATTTTCTTGCTTGCTGGAACGGACAACGTGACGCAAGTGGCAATATGATGGTTTTACGCGGAAATGGAATGAATGCAACAATGACAACGAATATAATGAGTGATAAAGGCGCATGGCAGTATCTCGCTGCACCTCATGGCAACATGTACCTCCGTAATACTGCTAGCCCTCAAGAGGTTGTCAATATTTATCGAGTTCTCCAAGCCGGTATTTACTATGAGTGTAAAGGGTATTGGTATGATCATTCAACGTCCGGTCGTGATCAGCGTATCGCCGTTAATGGCGCACAGGTTTATCTCGCAAACCCATTGGTCAGTGGCACATGGTATTTGCAAGCAGATCGTTCTGCACTGTCGGTTAGTTCCGTGATTTTTTATCAGGACGGAGCCAGAGCACAAGCACAATGGTACTGGGGAGACGCTCGATATAACTAACAGGGATTACGATACGGGAGGCTGCGATGCAGCTTCCCGTATCTAGTGCGTTTAGGAGGTGTCTATGAAACGTGTCATTGCATCTTTTTTATTGATGTCGATTCTACTGTATATTCCGGGCTGTCGGTCATATGGTTCGGGCAAATCATCTGCTTCTTCCTTAGAGCAGCCCTCTTTATCGGACAATACAACACACACTGCGCCAATCGTCAATGATTTGGATTACCGTATTGCGGCTAGACCGGATGTTATAACTCGTGGTAGTTCGAGCGACAAAGGCTTCTTTCAAATATTTTCTCATACCGATGGGCATTCTAACCTAATGTTTATTGACTATGCCACGGCGCAGCAAGTTTTTGTATGTAGCTCCCCCAGCTGCAACCACAAAGATGAAACTTGCTCATCATACATAGAAAGCGATGGGTACACTGTATTTCCAGCGGTGTATGGTAACACTATATTATTAGTATACAACAGTCTGAATCAATGGGGAAATGCGCCTCAAGCTTCTAAAATTGAAAAAATGGATATAAACGGATTGGATCGGAAACTGCTATGCACATTTAGCGGCAATATTTTAATTAATGATGGCGCTGTTGTTGGAGACGGTAGAATTATTTTATGTGCTACTAAATTACTTTCTAATGCGGAAAATATCGGAACGGTTCCTTGTCTTTTATCTATTGATATTGGCACAGGAGAGTGTTCAGACCTTTACCAGGTTAAAACAGGAAATGGCGAAATGCAAAAATCCTTATTTATACGAGGAGTATCCGAATCTGGATTCATTTTAAAGACAATCACCATCAATGAATACGAGGAATCCGATGATGCCGGTATTGCCATGCAAAATATGCAAAACGCTACAGTTCATCGCGTTTTTGAGCTTTCTTTCGATGGGCAACGTGAGAAAGAACTTCTCAGATATACAGGCTCGACGTGTTTTGAAGAGTATAGCGGTCGTGAATTAGTCTATTTGAGCTTTGATAAAAACACTTGTTCTTTATATAAAATTAATAGTGTGACAGGGCAAAAAGAAATAATCATTAAGTATTTTGATACTGTACCCAGCATACGTAAAACAGAAGTCCCTCTTACATCTGAAAATTTTTTCATTGTCGGTTTCATCGATGATTATGTATTGATTAATCAATTGTATCAAGAACACTATGACGCACAAAAAAACATTGAGCTTCTTTATACCCAATATGCTGTTAATACCGAAACCGGAGAGGTTATCGAGATAACATTATCCAACTATCTCATGGCCACCCGAAAGCCGATAAACATCATCGCTCAATTCTCTGATACACTTTTGGTGGATGCTGTTGAGGAAGTGGTGGATGGTATAACCTATCGCCGTCCGGGAATGATCAGCGTTGATGACTATTTGAAATCAAAGGGCGAATATATAATGATCGAACAACTTCTTGAAGAAAAGCTTTCGTAAAATCGACAGCAAGACGGCCATAGGCAAACGATCTAACAAATTGCATGCATAATAATCCAACAGCAGTCAGTCAACCTACCGTATGCTATCATTCACAATGGAAAGTCAATTTTTATTGTTCTTCAAGTAGAGGTAGTATTTTGCATACCGATCATGCTACTCGAAGCCAAATTTATCTATCTAGCAAAGTAAGCGTCGAGCACAACTATCATATGGGGGATTATTTATGCCCAATATAGAATGCCATCTGGAACTGCAGCATCTCACGAAAACATACCGCACAAAGAAAACATCCAAAAAGGCCCTGGCCGGAGTGAGTTTCACTCTCGGCCCGGGCCTTTACGGCCTTTTGGGGCCCAATGGCGCAGGCAAAAGCACCATGATGAATATCATCACCGGGAATCTGGACGCTACCAGCGGAAAGGTACTGTGGAACGGTAAAAATGTCCTGCGCATGGGGCGGGAATTTCGGCGCGTCCTTGGATATATGCCGCAGCAGCAGAATCTGTATGACAGTTTTACAGGCCGCCGTTTCCTGCTGTACATAGCAGCACTCAAAGAAATTCCCCGGAGTGATGCAGCGTTACAAGTACAACGTGTCGCAGAGCTGGTACACCTTTCCAGTGAATTAGAAAAACGTCTGGCAGCCTATTCCGGCGGCATGAAACAGCGTCTGCTTGCTGCCGCCGCATTGTTGGGTGAGCCGCAGATCCTCATCATGGATGAGCCTACCGCCGGATTGGACCCGAAAGAACGTGTACGCCTGCGTCAGGTATTGGCCCAACTCGCCCATGACCGCATCATTATTGTTGCCACACACGTAGTCAGCGATGTGGAGCATGTTGCCAGTGAAATCCTGCTGCTCAAGGAAGGACAACTTGTGGATCAGGCGTCTCCTGCCGCACTTATTGAAAAATACGCGCCGGGCGGCACACTGGAAGACGTCTACCTCACCATTTTCGGGGAGGACGAAGCATGACACGCCTGCTTTCCGCTGAGCTGCGCAAGGTGTGGCACAGCCGTTTTTTTCTTCTGGCGTTTTTCGTGCTGCTCGGCGCCAACCTGTTTTTGCTGTGGTTCGGCACGGGCCATACGCCGGGCAATGTTCCCTCCTCTGCTTATCGAAAGCTGGAACAGCAGATTTCCGGCATGAGCATGGAGGATATGGATGACTTTCTGCATGAAGAGCTGGCCCGCACAGAGGGACTAAGCCATATCTATAACATCCTGCGCACAGAAGCATACAACAACGGTCAAAAAGACGAACGTCTCCGCGAAACCTACGCCGATGATTTTGAACAGTATTATGATATTTATGAAGCAGGCGGGTTCCTGAAGTACGGGGAAACGCTGGCACAGGAATACCGTTTTCTGAACACCATCGTTCTGGAATTTGAGCAGGTAAACGGATACGAAGAATTTCTGACATCCATCGAACAGAAAGCCCGGCAGCTTTCCTCGATTTCTATTTTCGCGGAGAGCAAAAGCGGATACGACATGGAAAATATCCGTGTCACAGATGAAGCGTTCAGGGATATGCGCGGTACGTCCATTCAGTATTATCCGCAAAAAGGCATCATGACCGCGCTGGATTTTGAACTTACGGATGTCGTAACCGTATTTGCGATGCTGCTCATTGCCACGGTGCTTGTCCGGGCCGAGCGGGACAACGGTCTGCTCGCGCTGGTGCGTTCTACTCCGGCGGGCAGGCTGCATACCGCTGGCGCAAAGCTGCTGGCATTGGGCGCAAGCCTCGCAGTTGTTCTGGCTTGCCTGTATGGCGTCAACCTTCTGTACTGCGGCGGGCTCTATGGTCTGGGGCCATTGAACCGCTCCATTCAAAGTGTGCCGCAGCTGATGCGCAGCACATGGAAATTGACGGTCGGCCAATATCTGTTCTGTTTTTTTCTCACGAAATGGCTGGCGGCATTCATCTGCGGTATATGGGTAATGCTGGCGATGCTGTTTGCCAGAAGGCTCTTCACGGGCGCATTGGGGGCTTTGGCTCTTATTGTATTCAACCTGTTCATCCGATCTGTTATCCCTGCCACCAGCAGATTGAATGTGATCAAATACGCCAATCTCATAAGTTTACTGCGCACCAATGAGCTGTTGGGCGGATACCGCAATCTGTATTGGTTTGATCACCCGATTCCTCTGCTTTTGGTGGAGTGCGTTGCCGCTGTTTTGTTCGGTATATTGTTTGCGCTGGCATTCTGCTTTATTTTCAGCCGTCACTATTTTACTGCAGCGGGACGTCGGACAGGCAAAAGACCTTTCAGGCGTAAAATCCCCGCATTCACGACACCAATGCGTCAGGAAACTTACAAGCTGTTGGTGATGCAGGGCACAGCACTATTGCTTTTGTTATTTGCGGGGTTTCAAGTCTATACCGCAGTGACAACGGAAAGCTACATCGACGCGGACGAGATCTATTACCAATATTACATGAAGCATGTGGAAGGTCCGTTGACACAGGAAAGTGTTGATTGGCTCTCGCAGCAGCAAGAAGAATTTCGCCCCATCTACCAGCTCAATGCTGCGTTAATGTCGAAAAAGGTCACTTCACAGGAATACCAGGCAATGATGCAGGGTTACTCCAGTTTGCAGCAGAAAATGAATGTATTCCAGCGTGTTATTTACAAGGCTCAGATGTTGAAAGAAAAACCTCGTATGGAAATGGTCTATGAATCCGGCTGGCTGAAGCTGTTCGATCAATACGACACGCAGGATCTGCCTGATACGCTTTGGGCATCTATCCTATGCGCAGTATGTTTTTCCGGGTTGTTCGCAATGGAGCGGCAGACGGGAATGATCAAAGTCATCGGCACAACACCGCTTGGACGGCGTGCCACCGTGCGGTACAAGCTGTTGCTTTCTTTTACTGTATGTGGCTTAATAACGGCGCTCAGCCTTTTGCCGCGCTTTTGGGTCTCTATCCGTGACTACGGACTTGGCACATGGATGGCTCCGGTTTACAGCATCAGCGAATATTACAACGCGCCGGAAATACCTTTGTTTTTAATGGCAGCAATCCAGACTTTTTTTCGATTGGCCGCGGTGAGCTGTATGGCCTGTGTGACGCTGGCTCTTTCGCAGCGGATTGGCAACACCTTTGGCGCAATGTTTGTGTCGCTGCTCATTTTTTCTCTGCCGCCGCTGCTCAGTGTCTCCGGCTTAACGAATGCGAAGTGGCTTAGTACATACCCGTTGTTCCACATCTGTGCGCTCTTTAGCGCGAGCACACAAGCAATCGGGATTATGGTTCTGTTCATCGGTCTTATAACTTGTTATCTCTGTTCAGAATTCTTATTTGCACATTTTATGTAAGAATCATTTATAATATAAAAATACAGGACAGCAACACATATAAATTAGAGGTCGTACTGGTGTCGAATATGATGATTCCAAAAAAACATTTTCTTTTGCTTGGAGCATTCCTTTTCTTGATATTTTTGGTAGGATGTACGACGCGCAAAAATATATCAGGCGAAGAACACAAATATGAGCAACTTTCGGAATTGCCTGGAACAGACGCATACCAAGCGATTGAAACGATTTGTTCTCCTGAAGATGCTGCACTTATGAAAGAAGACTTCTACGAAGAAGCTAAACTATGGAGGTATACAGCCAAAAAAGAAGTGTTCGTCTGTCGAGGAAAAGAAAAAATAGAAGCGAATATAGTGTTGAAGCTTTGTGAGTACAAAGGATATTCGGCAATTTATACAGTCATTGATTACGGTTTTGAAAATTCGGATGTTTGGAAGCAAACAAGCGAGGTATGGCTCAATATAAAAAACAGCCAAACGCCAGAAGCTTTGCCTGAGGCAGCGATCGGCGTGACCGTTACAGGAAAGGGGCTTCCCGATTCGATTTTGACCGTATGCTCCTTTTATCCTGACATATTTGATTTTAATACTAAAAAAGAAGATCCTTCGCTGAAGAAAAGTTTTCTTTCAAGTAACAAATCAGTTGCTATCCAAGTACTGTTGCCGCACGAAATTGTAAAACTTCGTTCGGTGACGGCACTATTTTAGCTCATCGTCATAGTGCGCTTCTTCAGCTTAGCGGCGGCAAACGAGGTAAGGGAATAAGCTTGGGTAGTGTTAACAGTTTTGCGCAAAATTGGTTTGCAGACTCTGGCATGAGTGAAGTCAGCCAGCAATGGAGACGTCCTCAATGGCAGCCTCCAGGTGCTTCATGCTCATGTACTTCTTGTTGCCCCACTGGGTACCGGCTACATGGCGCAGCCGGGCACAGACCAGCATCAGGGCAGAATTGCCGTCCGGGAAACTGCCCACCACACGGGTGCGGCGGCGGATCTCCCGGTTCAGTCGTTCAATGACATTGTTGGTGCGGATGCGAGTCCAGTGTTCACTGGGGAAATCGCAGTAGGTCAGAGTCTCCTCAATGCTGTCCTTCACCTTCTTAGCAGCCTCCTTCAGTTTCACGGACCGTAGTTCCTCCACCACGGCTTTAGCCTTTTCACGGGCGGCTTTCTTGCTCTCCTGGGCGAGAATCGCCTTGAGCATCTTGGCCACCAACTTCACCTTTGAGCGAGGTGTGACAGAGAACACATTGCGGTAAAAGTGGACGGTACACCGTTGGTATTTGGCCTCAGGAAACACTTCTCCCACAGCCTCCAGCATACCAAGGCACTTGTCTCTTACGATGAGTTTCACGCCGTCCAGACCACGACCACGCGGCCACTGGAAGAAACTGACCCAGCTGGCCTTGTCCTCCTTCATACCCTCTGCAGCGCCCAGAATCTCACGATATCCATCTTCATTGACTGCAATTGCCACAAGAATGGCTACATTTTCAAATTCTCCGCCCCAATTGCGGCGGCAGGTAGATCCCATCCACATAGACATACGGATAACGCCCACCTTGCAGAGGACGGTTCCGCCAATCCTCGATGTGGACATACGCTTTCTTATTCAGCTCACTGATGGTGGAGGGGGAGACCTTGCTGCCCCACAGGGCCTCGGTGATGTCCTCCACACGCCGGACGGATACACCCGCCAGGTACATCTCGATAAGGGCCTCTTCCACACTGCTCTCCCGGCGGCGGTACCGCTCAATGATGGCAATCTCAAAGGAGCTCCCCTTGAGCTTGGGTACCTTGAGGGTGACATCCCCCGAAGTGGTGGTGAGGTTACGGTTATAGTGGCCACTGCGGTAGCCCTTGCGCTGCTCATTTCGTTCATTCCGGACAGGTGGGGCCAACCAGACCCACACAGGGAATAAAAATGAAAAATGGCTGCGGCCGCAAAAGACCTCATCCGCCCGGTCGGGCGGATGAGGTCGTCTTGGAACGATTTGAAAAATTCTGTTTTGCGGCGCCGGCCGAACTTGATCCCGGCGGTGCGCTCCAGCCCGGAAAGAGGGACGAAAAACGCCTGCCGGGGATGGCGGGCGTCCAATGCCATGCCCTATTTGAACAGGGGAGTATAAGACTGTGTAAAAGCGCGGCTGACTATCTGCCGGACACGGAAGTTCCGCACCTGGATCTGGCTGGCGTAGGTGCCCAGCCCCACTTTGCCGTGCTGCGTAATGGGGGGGGGGTCGAACATCTCGAGCACGAGCGCGCCGTCCACAAAAAGAAAGCAGTGGCCGTCAATGCTACCGGCCTGGATAAAGTAAAGGCGCCCCCCTTCAAAGGGGAAAAGGGGGGTGGCAGCGCGCGGGAGGCAGGAGGGGTAGCGTTCGATGCCCGCTTTCCCGTCCCACCAGCCGGCGAGCCCGGCAATGTAGCTTTCGCCCGCATCGTCGTGGGCCATGTCCCAGCCGGCGGCGCACCAGGTAAAGTTGAGGTCGTTTTGGCAGGGGAGCACCGTGCGGCCCTCAAACTCCAGGAGGACGTTCCCGGGATAGTGCTTTTTGGAGTACAGGATGCCGCCGGAATTCCCGATGTGTTTGCCGCATATCCAGCCGTCTGTCACGGACCAAACGCCGTTTTGATGCTCCCAGTCCCGTTCCAGCGCGGCGTCGTCCTGCGGGCCGCGCGCGATGACGGGACTCTGCTCTAAGTCAATTTCCTTTTCCATGATGCGAAGAAAACGCTGCTCCATAAAGAACATCCTTTCATTTGTTTTACATATCGCAGGTGACAGAGAGGGAGAGCGATGTCCGGCTCCCGCCGCACTCCACTGAGATGCGGGCCGTTCCCGCCCGGCCGCAGGTCCTTACCCAAAAGGCGATGCACCCGCCGATGAGCCCAAAGGAGGCGGGGCCCATGACATCGACGATGCCGTCCGTGCGGACCGATGCGGCGCCATTGTAAAAGGGGCAGAGATTTCCATGGGTGTCAAGCGCGCGCACGACGATGCGGGTGGCGTCGTATGTATCTCCGTCCGCCGCAAGAACGGGGTCGTCCGCAACAGCTTCAAGGCGCGCAAAGGATTTTGTCTCGCCGGCCCGGCGCGTGACCGCGACCTCTCCGTTCACGATGCCCTCTAGCCTGAGGTCGTTTCCCGTCTGTCCCCAGCCCCCGGCGGATTCAAACAGCAGCGCGGTGAGGGCGCCGCGCTCCAGCCCGGCTTTGAGGGAAAGGGCCTCTAGAAAGGGATAATCCTCATCGAGCAGATCGGGCAGGATGCCCTGCGCGGCCCGCCGCGGCACAAGATGTATGAATTCCGCGGCTAGATCCTCCGGCAGGGGCAGAGGGAGATTGCGCGGCATCAGATGGCTGATGCGGACGGGGGGATGGGGAAGGTGGGGGAACTGCGCGCGCTCCGGGTAGAAATCCCCCACGAGCGCGCCGTTTTTGTAAACGCGCACACAGTCGCAGTTTGTGGCGACCCATATGGGGATGATGCCGCCGCCGTCCCGCTCTCCCCGGGATACCAGGGAGAGCGGCTCCAGCACGGCGCCCTCGGCGAGGGGGCGCTGAGACATACAGGCGAGCCCCGCAAATTTGGGGATGCGGAACATATCGGAGACGCCGTGGTAGCATATCTTGTCTCCGGAGCCGAAGCAGCCGTGGGTGTTGTAGTCGAAGGCGCACCAGCTCAGCTCTCCGACGAGGTCGCTGCGGCCGAGGGCTTCGTCCCTCACGCGCAGATGGCGCATGGCGTGCTCCAGCAGGCGGGCTTCGGGGTCAAACCGCTTGGTGGGGTACATATGCCCGTTGCTCTCTGTCACGAGCAGGGGGACCTCCTGGGAAAGGCCGGTGATCTCCTGACGGGAGCGGAACACAAGGGGCCCTCCGCTGTGGATAAAATCATTGAAGGTATAGACGTCCTCCTGGAAATCGCCCCCGGGATGGCAGCGCACGCCGCCGGTCTGGCGCGTTTGATCCAGTTCGTGCGCTTTTGCGTTGGTGCGCGCATAGAATGCGGGGTCATCGGCGGATTCATTTATGCGCACGCCCCACAGGATGATGGAAGGATGGTTGTAATCGGCGCGTATCATTTCCTCCACGTTGCGCACGGCGGCATCCTGCCACGCGGGGCCGCCGATGTGCTGCCAGCCGGGGATCTCCTCAAATACAAGCAGCCCCAGTTCATCGCAGCGGTCGAGGAAATGGCGGCTTTGGGGGTAATGGCTTGTTCCTTGATGAACTCGGCGTCCCGGCGCTGTATCCGCCGGGGCATGGCATTGCCGACATAAGGGTAGCTTTGGTGGCGGTTAAAGCCCACGAGCTTGCGCCGCCTGCCGTTGAGATAAAAGCCGTCGGGCCGAAACTCGCACAGGCGGAAGCCGAACCGGGCTGAGAGGCGGTCCAGCTCCTGCCCGTCCCGAAGCAGGGTGGTGCGGGCGTCATAGAGGACGGGCTCCTCCGGCGACCAGCGCCGCAGGGAAGAGGTGTCGTCAAAGGCGATATGCAGCACGGAACTGCCGGCGGGCGCCGGGAGAAGGGCCTGCAGCCGGGCGCCGTGGCCCAGGATGTCCGCCCTGAGCTGGGCATCCCGGGCAAGGGGCTCTTCCAGTTCGACGCGCAGTTCAAGGCGTTCGCCGTTTGGCGTGCGCACAGGGCTCACGGCAAGATGGCGGATGGCCTCGCGCTCTGTGACAAGGAGCGTCACCTCGCGGTAGATCCCGCCGTATGTCAAATAATCCACCACATTGCCGCAGGGAGGAAAATCTGCGCGCTCGGTGGAATCAACGCGGACGAGGAGGCGGTTTTCAGCGCCGGGGACAAGCAGTTCCGTCAGTTCCACGCGGAAGGCTGTGTACCCGCCCTTGTGGCTGCCGGCAAGGCGGCCGTTGCAGAACACCTCGGCACAGGCCATCACGCCCTCAAAAGCCAGGAACACACGCCGGCCCGCCCAGGAGGCCGGCGCACAGAGCAGGCGCAGATAACAGGATACGAACTGATAGGACGCTTCATCGAGATAATTGTACGGCAGGAGCGTGTTGGCGTGCGGAAGTTCGACCTGTTCGCCCGGCGGCGGGCAGGAGGGGGAAAAATCATTCTCTGAAAACCCGCGGGCAAAGAACCAGCCGCGGTTGAGGGGGATGGTTTCACGCATGGTAGATCTTCCTTTCCGATGTGGTGTGGCGCTATGTGTCCGAAGAAGCGGAGGCGTGCGGGAGGCTGTCGAGAGCTTCCCTGCGCCCGCGCGGGCGCACTGCGTTGCGATATTCCCGCGGAGAGATGCCGTGCTGCTTTTTGAAAATATTGGAAAAATAGTGCGGGTCCTCAAATTTTAGCTTGTGGGCGATCTCCCGGCAGGGGAGCTGCGTCGTGCGCAAAAGGTTTTCTGCGGCGCGCATCTTCTGGCGCAGAAGATAGGCGTAGGGTGTCTGGCCATATGTCTTGCGGAAAAGCTTGATGACATAATCGGGAGAACGGTAGACGAAGGCGGAAAGTTCCTCGATGCTGACCCGGCTGAAAATATGGTCGTCCAAATAATTGCGCAGCAGCTGCGCCTCGTCCGAGATATCGTCGGCTGCGTTTTCGGCTGAGTACAGGGCGGAGGCGAGTTCGTGGAATTTGATGGCGCAGCGCTGAAAAATCTTTTGCTGGGACTCTTTCAAAAAACAGAGGGCATAAAAATCGCGGAAGATCTGTTCGTTCCAAAAGCTGGGGATGAGCACGGTATCCTGCAGGCCGTAGGCGCGCAGGAGGTCCTCGGCAAGGTTCCCTTTCAGATTGCAGAAGATTTTTATCCATGGGTCTTTTTCATCCGCAAAATATGCATGGCGGCTGCCCTGGTGCAGGATATAGACATCCCCCTCGGAGGGGGAGAATTGCCGGCCGTTGTACAATACCGTGCCATGCCCGCGGATGACATATTCCACAACGGTCACATCGGAGACGTCGCGCTCGCAGTAATAGGTCCCGTCGCAGTAAGAGATGCCGGTGAGCTCCACAAGGAACGGCGCGGAGAACCCCTCTGTATAAAAGAAGCGGAGATCTTCTTTCAAATTATATTACACACCTTTTTATTGTTTATTCTATTTAATATGCAGTAAGATAATGATATAATCCAAATCAGATAATGTCAAGAGGCATTTGCACCATCAAAAAAACGGGAGGCGTTTTTTATGAAGCTAAGAGCTCCGGCGGTCCCCCTTATCACGGTGGACCCCTATTTCAGCGTTTGGTCGTGCCGGGATGCGCTGAATGAGGCGGCCACCTGCCACTGGACAGGGCACACCAACACGATCAACGGCCTGCTGTCGGTGGACGGCGCATTATACCGCTTTATGGGCGGGGAGGAGGCAGGCGGCCTCCCCATGGAGCAGATATCGCTGGAGATCACGGCGCTTGCCACGGAATACTGCTTTGAGGCCGCCGGGGTCCGGCTCACGGCGCGCTTTTTCACGCCCGTCTTTGCCGATGATCTGACGCTTTGCAGCAGGCCTGTCTCCTATCTTGAACTGCGGGCTGAGAGCACGGACGGCATCGAGCACCGGCTGGAGGCGGAGATCAGCGTGTCGGAGGAGCTGTGCCTCGACACGGCGCGGCAGGAGCCGGTGACGCTGGAAAAACTGTGCCCGGCGCCTGGTGTGTCCGCTGTGCGGATGGGTGGGACGACACAGCCCGTTCTCGGCAACGCGGGCGACGACACACGCATCGACTGGGGTTATTTTCTCCTGTGCGTACGCGGCGGCCGGGCGAACTGGCGCGTCCACAACGGGGAGACCTTTGCGGTGGCCGCGGCGGAGCTTGCGGCGGGGCCCGCGCTGTTTGCATTTGCCTATGATGATATCTATAGCATTGAATACTTTGGAAAACGGCTGAAGGCGTACTGGAAGCGCGGGGGCAGGACGATCGAGGATGCCATCGCGGACGCCTTTGCCGATTATCCGGCGCTCTGCGCGCGGGAACAGCGCTTTTCAGAGGAGCTTCTGCAGAGGGCGCGGCAGGCGGGCGGCGAAGAATATGCGGAACTGCTGACGCTGGCATACCGTCAGGTGATGGCCGCGCACAAGCTGGTGGAAGACGAAGAAGACGGCCTCCTGTATATCTCCAAGGAGTGCCTCTCCAATGGCTGCGCCGCCACGGTGGATGTGAGTTATCCGTCCATGCCCATGTACCTGTACTATAATCCCGCGCTGGTGGAGGCCATGCTGCGCCCGGTGTTGCATTATGCCAAAAGCGATGCATGGACTTTTGAATATGCGCCGCATGACGAAGGGTGCTACCCGATACTCAACGGGCAGGTGTACCCCAATGGCCCCGAGCACAGGATGCCCATTGAGGAGTGCGGCAATATGCTGGTGATGGCTGCCGCCGCTGCCATCGCCGGCGGCAGCACCGCGCTGTTTGAGGAGAACCGGGCGCTGTTCAGCCAGTGGGCCGACTATCTGCTCCGCTATGGCGCGGACCCCGAGGACCAGAACTGCACGGATGATTTCTTCAAGCATCTGCCCCACAACTGTAACCTGGGGGTGAAGGCCGTGATGGGCGTCGCGTCCATGGCGCTGCTGCTTGCGCGCAGCGGGGACGGCGCGGCGGCGGAGCAGTATTGGGAAAGGGCCCGCGGGATGGCCCGCGACTGGGCGCAGCGGGCGGCGCAGGACGGTGGGGGCTACCGGCTCGCCTTTGACCAGCCGGGCACCTACAGCCTCCAATATAATATTGTCTGGGATAAGATATTCGGCACGGGCCTGTTTACAAAAGCCGAACTGGAGGCTGAGTTTGAGACGTATTGGAAGTATATGAACCCATACGGCGTCCCGCTGGATTGCCGCGGAAGCACCTCCAAGACGGACTGGCTGGCATGGACGGGCGTGCTGGCGCCGGACAGGGAGCAGTTTGCCCGCTTCATGGCGCCCGTCTGGAGATATTTCAACGAAACAGAGAACCGCGTGCCGATGTCTGACTGGTACAGCACCAAGACGGCCAAACACTTTTATGTGCAGCACCGCTCTGTGCAGGGGGGGCTGTTCATCAAGCTGCTGGAAGAAACAGGCCGGTGCCGCTGTGAAAAAGCGGCGGAGAGCCGATGAGGAAGGGTGGCGGAGGTATGGATTTTATAACGCGGCTGAACAGCATTTGCCGCCCCGGTGAAAAAAAACGCCTTTGCGAGGCCGCCTTTGACGCGGAAGATGATGCCCTGCGCGATGTTTTGAAAAAAGCGGGGCCATTTGCGAAACTGGGAGAGGCGTGCTGGCGGCGCGTCGTTTTGGCGCAGGGCTTCCCGGAGGCGGTGGCCGGACGGCTGAAGGCGCTGGGCGCCGCGCCGGAGGAGCTTGGCCGCCGGGATGCGTTTGCCGTTTGCGGGGAAGGGGACGCGCTCACGATCTATGCGAACGACAGGCGGGGCTGGATGTACGGGGCAAACGATATGCTTTGCCAGGCGCAGGCCAACGACGGCTTTGTGGAGGGGGGCGTGCGCTTTGCCTCCCCGCAGTGCCCCTTCCGCGGCCTCAAGCTGTATTTGCCTGCGCGGGACGCGCTCGACCAGTTTTACAAGGTCGTGGATATGCTGGTATATTACCGCTATAATACCGTCATCCTCGAGGTGGGCGGCGCCATGGAGTACAAGCGTCATCCGGAGATCAACGAAAGCTGGGTGGAGTACTGCCGGGAGATGGGCCGCTACCCGGAGCGCGCGGACGAAGTGCAGAATATGTTCGGGTGGGTGAAAAATTCCATCCATTTTGAAAACGGAGGGGGCGGCTGGCTGCCGCAGGACACTGTTCGCCAGCTACTGGCCTATTGCCAGCAGCGGGGGCTGGAGGTCATCCCCGAGGTGCCGTGCCTCAGCCATGCGGATTATCTGCTCAACGCCCATCAGGAGCTGGCAGAGCGCCCTTATGACCCGTTCCCGGACTCCTATTGCCCCTCGAACCCCGCCAGCTATGAACTGTTGTTCGATGTTATGGATGAGGTCGTGGAGGTGTTCCGGCCCCGTGTGATGCAGATAGGCCACGATGAATATTACAGCGTTGGCGTCTGCGACGTCTGCCGGCAGCGGGACCCCGCCGATATCCTCGCGCAGGATATCACGCGCATTCACGATCATCTCGCCGCGCGCGGGATACGGCTGATGTACTGGTCGGAAAAGATGCTCAACCACATTACCAGCTGGGGAGAGGGCCTGGGTGGCGCCGAGCGTCACTGCAAATGTTCCCGCAACACGGTGCACCACATCCCCGCCACATGGGAGGCCATCGACAGGATCCCGCGCGACTGTATAGCGCATCACTGGTACTGGGCCCTGCGGGAGGAGCACGACCAGGTGTTCCTCTCCCGCGGTATGGACATGACATATGGAAACTGGGACCCGCGCGGCATGGTGAACTGGCAGAAACGTGTAGAGGCCGGCGCGCTGGGGGGGGCACCCTCACATTGGACCACGCTGGACGAAGTGACGATGCAGCGCAACGGCGTTCTGCTTTCGCTTGTGTTCGGGGCGCATCTGCTGTGGCGTCCGGATTATGCCGACAGCCGGTATGACGAGTTGCTGCGGGCGAGCATGGAAGAGCTGTATCTGTATCACAACCGGGAAACGCTGGCAGAGCCTCATTTGGAGTTTACACATATGACAACGATCTGGCACGAGCATGTGTATATCACAAGCGCCCCTATGCAGACGGAGAAAGATGCGGTGGGGAAATATATCGTCTCTTTCCAAAGCGGGCGAACACTGGAAATCCCGCTTGTTTATGGCGTCAATATCATGAACCAGGCGCGGGAGTGGGACCGTTGCAGGAATGAGGAGTGGGACTGCTACGACGTGGACGCGGCGCTCGCCGAGGTGACAGCTTCCACACTGCCCATGCTGCAGCCGGACGGCACAACGCAATTCCGCTTTGTGGTGAAAAACCCGTGGCCGGAAGATCCTGTTGTCGGGGTGCGCACGGAAAAGACATGCGGCGACGCGGGCGAGATATACTTGACGAACTTTTCTGCGCGGCAGTCGTTTGCGAACAGCAGGACGGTGCGGGCCTGCACGGACCCGCACCGCCGCGCGAAAACACCGCTGGTGTGAAACGGAAGGACGGAACGATTTATGAAAGACAGGGAACGGACCCCGTCATTTCTGTTCCCGAGGGACGGAGATGTGATGGTGGGAGGCGCCGACGGCGCCGTGTGCGACGGCGGGCTGATGATCACCGCCGTTATAGCGGCGCGTGCCGGGGCAGCCGTTCTGGTGAACGGCATGCCCGCGCGAAGGAACGCGGAGGGGCTGTTTGAGGTGGACGTTTTGCTGGACGGCCCGCACAACCGGCTGGAGGCAACGGATGCGACCACGGGCGCGGGCGAAACGGTCACGGTGTATGTTTTTTGGCGAGCCTGGCGCACCTATCGCTTTACAGTGGACGATTTTATCCGCTCGTTTCAAAACCTGAACGAACATCGGGATGTATACGGATCCATTTTCGAGGACCCTTACCTCGGGCTCTTTCGGGATGCACACCTTCTCTATGGAAGCAGGGTGCACATTAACGCTTTTTACGGGACGGACGACGGGGCTTTTGATCTGTCGATGATGACGGACCGGTTCCGGCCGGAGTTCGAGGCCAACGCGGACTGGCTCTCTTTTTCCTTCCACGCGCTGCGCGAACATCCGGATCAGCCGTATCGCAGCGCCGGCTATGAAACGATGAAGCGCGACTGTATGCGCGCCGTCGGGGAATTGCGCAGGGTGGTGGGCGATGCTGCGCTGCGGGACACCACCACGCTGCACTGGGGCGCATCAAACCTGGAAGGCGCGCGGGCCCTGCGCGCAATGGGATACAGGGCGCTGTGCGGATATTTTACGTTTTGCCGCGGAGAACCACATTATGAGGGATGTTATGAGCAGGGAGAGCCGATCGTATCGTATTATCTGAAGCAGGAGCAGGTGGCCAATCTAGAGCATCGCTGCTTTTGGGTGGACACACGGGAGGATATCGTTTTTGCGCGGCTGCATATGGTTTTGAACGCGGGGGACCTGACGGCGGACCGGGTGGCTCCTTTCCTGGACGCGCTGTATGCGCGCCCGGCGGAGAGCGGTTTCATACAGATGGTCATCCACGAGCAGCATTTTTACCCCGACTATACAGCGTATGAGTCCGACTATCGGGAACGGATCATGGAAATGGCCCGCTGGATGCAGGAACACGGATATCGGCCGGTGAGCCTTTCCGACGTTATTGCAGCGCCGGGTCCGGCTGTGTGACAAAGCAAAGGCGC
>OHAU01000798.1_pt1 | contig 40966 bp, 41 predicted proteins | sample 1577181 | NCBI WGS metagenome assembly OHAU01 (sample SAMEA3541472, study PRJEB24748) | human gut metagenome | biome: human gut; feature: human-associated habitat; material: faeces | place: China | collected 2012 | reverse complement strand
GTTTCGGCTTGTTTGCATATTTCCGGGGTTAATCCCCCGTTTGAACCTTGGTTTTTGTGTGTGAGAGGGAGCCCCGGTCTTGTGTTTGCTTTACTGTAGAGAAGTGAACGCCCCAACCCGGCAGCCCGCAGCCTAACCCATGTCAATAAAAATACTCAGGGTTACTGTCCTCACTTCCGGTTTTCCGGTCGTGGCAGGACTTGCAAAGAGCCTGCCAGTTGCTTTCATCCCACATCAGATGCGAAGCACCACGATGAGGAATGACATGGTCGACCACGGTCGCTGCCGTGAACCGTCCATGTGCTTTGCACCGCACACACAGCGGATGCTTCCGCAGGTACGCCTTGCTGAGCCGCTGCCACTTGCTGCCGTAGCCACGCTTGGCGGCAGACGGTCGGTCTGGGTGCAGGGGCTTGTGTTCGTCGCAGTACGCACCCTCGGTCAGTCTCGGACAGCCGGGATGCTTGCACGGTTTCAGTGCCTTCCTCGGCATCGCCGACACCTCCTTCGGGCATAACAAAAGCCGCTGCGGTAATCCACAACGGCTCTTTGCATTCTTTTACTCTTCTATTATAACACATATTGGGTGGCTCTGCAAGTATTCAAAAGGGTTCATTGCGGCTCATCATGAAGCATTTTTTCAAGTTCGAGTAGTGCGTCTGCCTTTCTGCGCTTAACGGTCGCAGTACTCAAAAGCATTTGCTTTGCCGTTTCCTGTGTGGTAAGGCCATGTAGAAAAATCAATTCCAGCACTTGACGTTCCTGCGGATCGGGCAGTGACATCAGCGTATGAGTAATCTCCAACTCGAGTGCCATGTGTTTTTCCCGCTTCTGCTCCAACTCAGTCTTCATTTCCTCAATTTCATCGAGGTACTTCACAAAACGCGCCTCAGTTTGACGATTGGGACTGTTATGTTCTTCAAAGCTGCAGCCGGATATGCGCATCGCCATATCATGCAACTCGTCTATCTTACGCCGACAGTATTCCACTTCCTGCCGTGCTGTTTTAATCTGTTCCAGATATTCTGTTACCGTCATGGCCATTGCCCTCCTTGTTACGCTTTCTTCTTCTCAACACGGCATTTATTGCCGACAATAAACGAGTCACATTTGTATTGATATTCTCTGTATCAATACGTATCAACTCCCATTCCTCACCGAACTTCTCGCAAATAAGTTCATCGCGAATTGTCTCGTATTGTTTTTTCTCTTTTCCATGATATAATTTTCCATCAATTTCAAGTATCACTTTCATTTCGGGAAGAACAAAATCCACGACATAGTTATACACCTTGACCTGATGATGCGCTTTGACCTTTCTCCTGATAAGTTCCAAAGTTACCATTACCTCTTCTGTACTTTGAAACCAACCGCTTTTTCCGATATTGTCCTGAACCCACTGAATTCCGTGTCTATATTTTGAGATATCTGTAATCTTCGATATTCTTTTAATTGCACGATTCAAACAGTCCTGCTGTTTGTTGGATGTCTGATTATGACTATCAATAAGCATTTCTCGACACGCTGTGCAAGTATATTGAAGCCCAGATACATAATTCCAACTTTCTACGGAAGCTCCACATATGTGACACGGCGGGTAGTAAATCGTGAAGCCATTTTTCTTGCTTATCCGGATATTATCAGCAAGTGCCTCATAATAACTCATGCAAATGCCTCCTTCATTGTTGTGATCAGCGTTTCGCCGTTCAGGTCATTGGCTAATAATTCAAACCACTGCGACCGCAGAAATCGCTCTGCTTCATTGATGCCGTCCTTGTTTTTTGTGATAAGGGCGGCTTTGTAATCCTGCAGGGCTTTTTCTATTACGGCAGCGGCAAGCAGTTTATATCCCATAGCATCCCTCTAGTTCCGCTTTGACCGCATCCATCAGGGCTGATTGAGTTTTGTCCTTATCCTGCAATGCTTTCAGGATGCGTTCATCGACAGTGCCTTTTGTAACGATATGCTGTATGACAACGGTCGCGGACTTCTGTCCCTGCCGCCACAGTCGGGCGTTGGTTTGCTGATACAGTTCCAGACTCCACGTCAGCCCGAACCATACAAGGGTGCTGCCGCCGCTTTGCAGATTTAACCCGTGTCCCGCCGATGCAGGATGTATCAGTGCGACAGGCAGTTCACCTTTATTCCAGCGACTGATGCTGTCGGGCTTATCCAGTGTGCTGAACGGGATATGAAGCTGATGCAAGCGCTCCGATATGCGGTCGAGATCATGCCGGAACCAGTATGCGACAAGCAGCGGTCTGCCGTTCATGCTTTCGATAATATCCTCAAGGGCATCCAGTTTCCGGTCGTGTATCGGAACGACCTCTCCGGAGTCATCGTATATTGCACCATTCGCCATCTGCGACAGCTTATTGCTGAGACTTGCGGCATTGGCGGCAGTGACTTCGCCGTTCGGCAGCGACAGCACCAACTCCTGCCGCAGGTCGCTGTATTTCTTATGCTCCGCTTCGGAAAGCTGCACGGTATATTCACTCATGATCAGTTCCGGCATTTTCAGGTGGTCGGTCGCTCTCATGGATACCGTGATGTCGGATATCTTTTCATATATTGCATCCTCCGCACCGGGCAGAGGCTTATAGCTGTACACGATCATACCGTTCCGCTTATCGGGCTGAAAGTAGGTATTGCGGTACTGCCCGATAAAACGTCCAAGCCGCTTTCCCATATCCAGAAGGCGGAACTCCGCATACAGGTCCATGAGTCCGTTTCCTGTCGGTGTTCCCGTCAGTCCCACGATGCGCTTTGCTTTTGGTCTTGCCTTCATGAGAGCCTTGAAGCGTTTTGTCTGGTGGTTTTTGAAGGAACTCAGCTCGTCAATGATGATCATGTCAAAATCGAACGGCATCTCATCTATCAGCCAACCGACATTCTCGCGGTTGATGATATAGATATCCGCCTTCCGGGACAGTGCCGTTTTGCGCTCTTCCGCTGTGCCGACTGCGATGCTGTATGTCAGCCCTCTCAGGTGATCCCATTTCTCAATTTCCTCCGCCCACACCCGTGTTACACGGATAGGGGCTATCACGAGAATTCTGCTGACCTCAAAGCTGTCGAACAGCAGGTCATTGATGGCGGTCAGCGTGATGCTCGTTTTTCCAAGTCCCATCGACAGCAGCAGTGCTGCAATGGGATGGTTTTTTATAAAATCCGCAGCATATCTCTGATAATCATGCGGTTTGTATCTCATCAATCATCCCTCCGATCTGAGAAATATCGTCAAGTACATACACCTTGAAACCTAACCGCCGCAGAAGCTTATGTCGGGAAAGCTGCAAGGCTCTGGGCTTTTCACCGGGTGCTTTCACTTCAATAAATGCTATCTTCCCATGCGGCATCAGTACCAGTCTGTCTGGAACTCCGCTGAATCCCGGCGATACGAATTTCAATGCGATACCGCCGGAGTCCCTGACTGCCTTTCGGAATGCCTGCTCGATATACTTCTCATCCATTTCTTCACTCCAATCTGAAACAGCGGTACAGAAAATCCCTATACGCGCGTATTACGTGCGCTTTCGCACGCGGTTTCTTACTATATATTCTTTTATTTGTACTATAAAGATATAGTTGTATAAGTTGTTTCCGTAATGACTGTTTTTCCTCGCACTATGGGAATATTGAATGAAACAAGTGGAGTGAGACAACCTCACTGACCACTTGTTTCACGATGTTGTCTCAGCCTTTACGGGTATAGATGCGCTGCAGACCGTAAATGGGAAGCCTTTTCTTCGTACCGTTCTTTTCCCAGCCGCTGATGCGTGTCATGATAGCGGTGATCGCATAGCTGTCCGCAGGCTTGATGTCCTCCTTCAGCTTTCCAAAGCACTCACACCAAATCTCAATGTTCGATACAGTCTCACGGCGCACCGAACCGACAGGCTGTGTGGGTTCATCGGGGTTCTGCAGGAAACTGCGGCGTTTGTAGATATCCATCGTATCCCAGTCGGTAGGCAAAATCGTATCCAGATAACGGATGACGAGCCCTTCACGGTCATCCTGCTCCATTGCAGCAGACTGCTCCATCTTTGCATAGTTTTCAAGTTCCGCAGGCAGGAACAGCGGTTCATCCTCTTTCACATACACCAATGTCTCCGCCCACATCATGTCGATATCGAATTCTGTTAGATCCCACGGCTTGTACTGGTTGCCGCCGGGAACTCTGACCGTCCAGAAGCGGCGGTTGCCGGTCACGTCACGCAGAAATCCGTTCTCGGAATTGGTCGTGCCGAAGAAAACACACTGTCTCGGATGCGGGGTGACACGTCTGCCGAAGGAGGCACGGTACTTGTCGTCCTGACGGGAAATGAACGCCTTTACCTTATCGATGTCAGCCTTCTTCATTCCGGCAAGCTCACCGATCTCCAAAATCCAGTATCCCTGCAGCTTTTCCGCAGCAGTCTTGTCGTTCATATCGGAAAGGTTCAGACTGTCGGAATACCATTCGCCGCCGAGTTTCCCGATGAAGGTCGATTTGCCGATGCCCTGCGGTCCGTTCAGCACAAGGATATGGTCGAACTTGATGCCGGGGTGATATACACGCTGCACAGCGGCACACATGATCTTGCGGGACACCGCCCGGATATATGCGTTGTCATCAGCACCGAGATAGTCGATCAGCATAGTGTCGATACGCTCGATGCCGTCCCACTCCGGCAAACGGGAGAAATACTCCCTGATCGGATGATAGGAACGATCGTCAGCAGCCTTCTGGACGGCGATATCGTAATTACGAGCCGAAAACGTACCGTAGCTGGCATCGACATAGCAGATAAGCTGTGCGTCATCGGCATCACGCCAGAAACGAGCAGGATGCTTCCACGGCACTTCGCCGCTGATCTCCATACCGTCCGCCAGTTGATTGAACACGATGCTCCGCAGATACTGGTCATTTTCCATGATCAGGCGGATGTTGTGCAGGCAGTTCTCCAGAACGCCGTCCTTATTGCGGCGCAGGCGTTTCTTCCAGTCATCATCGACAGGGGCTGAGAAGTCGCTTACCGCTTCTGCAAGGCGCTCTTCTGCCGCAAGCAGCTTTACAGCATCAAGGCTCATTGCAAACTTGCACATCTCCCGGTAGGATGCCTTATCGTCCAGACCGCCGAATTTGTGTATGCGCACGATATCAAAAGCGTTGCAGAGTTTCAGGTATGCCGGGTCTTTCGCATGGTGCGAGTACACAAACATATCCTCCTTGATCTCGACACCCGCCATGCTGTGTGCGGTGATGAGATGCCAGCGGTTCTTGTTATCAGTCGGCTCATATACATCAGACAGGAATTCCGACAGGGCTTTGCTGATCGGGAAAAAAGCTCTGTTGAACAGACCGACAGCACCTTCCTTTTCCAGAGGATTCTGCACCTTCTGCTGCGTGACCTGATTCGCCTTGCTCTCCTGGGAAGAGGTCGGGAGCTGTGTCGGATCAGTCCATTCTGGGTGTGCCGACAGGATATCATCGGGATCAAGCCACGCCTTGTCCACTTCCTTGAACTCAAAAGCACCGTTCTGCGGACAGGACGGCCAGTACATAAGCTGATTCGGCTGATAGGAACATTCATCAAAATAATCAATGCCTAGCATCTCAGCGACATACCGGGCGACCGCCACGAACTCCTCCGGTGTCACATCCCGTGTCATCGGAACAAGGATACGTGCTCTGGGGTTCTCAGGCGTACTGGAATGCGTGGTATACAGGCAGGCGGTATACGGCATCGTTGTTTCAAAGTTATCCATGTATTCACGGGTAAGGCGGTCGCCGTCAAAGGAGAGGATAGACCTCTTTTCAACGGTATCGATCTTGCGTCTACCGCCCTTCAGCACACCGCCGACAAAGCCGCCGTGGTCTTTTGCTGCATCACGCTGTGACTTCGACATTTTGGCATATTCCTCGGCGGTTTCCGTGGTTCTCTGCGGAACACGCAGGCGTTCCTTGAGGTCATCATAGCTGATGGTCTTGTTCACCCATTTCTTTGCCTGACAGCTGTTGCCGTAAGCGATAGCAAGTGGTCTCATGTGCATTCCTCCAAATCAGTAGTAAAATAGCGTATCGGGATATGCTTCCGTTTCGCACGGTCAATCTCCGCCTTCATGCCGGGACTGATATAACTGCCGAAAACCCACAACTCCGCACATTTACTCAGCAGTATGATATTCATGAACAGAGCGGTATCCCGTTCTTCCGAGATATCATCATTCATGAACTGCGTGAAATATATGTGCGGTGTTATGGGCAGGCAGTGCATATCGACAGCAAAGCGGCTGTATTTTCGTGCGTTCTCAGTGTTCTTCTCCGTATCTCCGGCATAGGGAGAGCAGATGTAGACGATAGGTCGGAAGGCTGCAGCTTTCGCCGCAGCCTTCTCTTCCTTCTCGATACGGGTAAATGCTTCATATTCGGTGGGGCTGTAATAGCCCTCGCCATTATATTTGTCTGCCATTCAGCCCTCCTTGATCTTTGCGGCATACCATTCCAGATAGCGTTTTCTCTCGTGGTAGTCCGGCACAGACACAAGCAGTCCGATATCGACCTTCTGCAGCGTTTCAAGCAGGTCGATCTGCTCCTGCGTCAGGTACGGGCGGATGCTGGTCTTCTTTTCGATGCCGTGCTGGATTCGGAACTGCTTTGCAGTCATACCGAGAACGATGCGGTTGAGCATATCGCACTCGTTGCTGAAGTGATAAGGCTTCGGATCGTCTTTCAGCAGGCGGATGTTTTCGGTCAGCAGCGGGAACTCCTGTCTTGCTGAGACTAGCGTTTTGATGAAGGCTTCCATTTCGTTGAAGCGATGGATATACAGTTCCTTGAACTGCGCAGCCCTTTTGCCGCGATAGCCCATAGCCAGAAAGACAAAGCCGTCACGAGTCATCACATAACACGGCTGCTTATGCCCCTGTTCGTTGATGTATGTCGACTCCTCAAAATTGAGGAGTCGGAAATTCTCCGAACAATCGAGATTTCTAATGTCACGAAGCACCAAATCGTGCCTCTTTTCAAAGAACTGCGCCACGAAACGGCTGTCAACTCTGACCGTGTCCTGCTTGTCAACGAACACACCGAAGTCATCCATAGGAATTAAAGTCTGCATAATAAAAACTCCTCTCGGAAAATTTGAGGTATCCCTCTACTACTTCATTGGAAACGAGACAGCCGTTTTGACGAAGGGTTCGTTAATTTTTCTGGTAGAAATCGCATTCGTACCCATCAGCCTTGAGAATAAGTCCTTTTGCCCACGACGGGACTCTGCTCATCTGCTCACATACAGCATCTACAGACATCCGCTTATCCGCCTCGATGATGATCTCGTCATGCACCGTTGCTACCATAAAACAGTGCGATAGCGTCTGCATACTGTAAAAAAGCAGGTCGCGAGCGATCGCCTGCGTTACATTCTCTGCGATCTTGCCAGAGAAGGTTTCAAGCCTGTCCCACTTCTTGGCGGTATTCAGCCCCATGTATGTGATACACTTTCCGCCGAACTTACTGCACCCGATCTTGGGTTGAGCATAAGCAAGCCTTCTGCCGGAGGGCAGCGTGATAAAAAGCATACCGCCTGCATACGAAAACAACAGGCCGTGTGTTTCCTGCACCGTTCCCTGAGATACAGCGGTGATCGCTGCCTTCTCCAGATCACGCCAGAGCCGGACGATATTCGGGTTTGCCGCCCGCCATGCATCCACCAGTGGTTTCAGTTCCTCTTCCTTCATGCCGGACTCCAATGCACCCATACTGATCAGCGCACCAACACCGCCACCGTAGCCGCAGGACAGCGTTGCCTGTTTGCCTTTTTGCCGAAGTTCCGAATTTTCACCGTGCTTTTCGACCTTACAGTGGAACATACGGCTTGCTGTAGCGCAATAGATGTCGCCGTTGTTCGCAAAGGTGTCCAGCACCCACTGTTCTCCGGCAAGCCATGCCAGAACACGGCATTCTATCGCCGAAAAGTCCGCTACAACAAACTTGAATCCCGGACGGGGAACAAAGGCGGTTCGGATAAGCTGAGACAGCAGATCAGGCACATTGCCATACAGCATCTCAGCATCCTCATAACTGCCGTATTTGACTGTATCCCGTGCGACCGCTAAGTCTGGGATATGGTTCTGCGGCAGGTTCTGGAGCTGCACGATCTTGGAGGACTGCCGCCCTGTGCGTGATGCACCATAGAAGCTGAACATACCACGGACTCTGCCGTCTGAGCATACTGCCGCCTGCATTGCCGTGTATTTCTTGACCGATGACTTGGATAACTGCTGCCGCAGTTCCAGCACCGTTTTGACCGGCTCTTCCGCTGTCTTCAGCAATGCGGCAACTTCCTTTTTGCCAAGGGAGTCGGGTGTATATCCCTGCTGTTCCAACCAGTCCAGAAGCTGATATACCGAATTCGGATTCTCCACTCCGGTCAGGCGGCTCATCTCCGCTGACAGCGTTGCTTTCGCCTGTGCATCAATGCGGAGCGCTGCATCGGCAAGGTCAGTGTCAACGGCAATGCCGCGATCGTTTATCTCCTGATCCAGATAGAACTCTTCCCAGACAGCAGCAGGAACAGGATAACGTGAGAGCCGTTCGTCAATGGCAAGTTCTGCGACCACATCCTGCCTGTTGTATGTCTTGAAAATCTCCCATTTTTCCGGTGCATCAGAAGGAGCGTGAAACTGCGGAACACCGTCAATAACGACGGCATATGGGACGCAGAAGTATTTGATGAGCGCCTTGCCTTCCGGCATTTTCTGCTGTTCGAGTTTCAGCGCAGCACCGGCATCCGCAAGCGTAGACGGCAGTGCAAGCGTTCTGCAATGTATCATGGTGCAGTGCCAGCCACGGGGGGACAGGTAGTCTCCGACTGTATCTTCGGGGATACTGTAGCTGCGGAAAATATGCGGATAATTATCACGGAGATACTTTGACAGACAGATACGTTCAAAGTTCACATTATGGGCGCGTTTGATGACAGTTTCATCGACAAGCGCACGGAGGATATCTTCGGGAACAGTATCACCGGCAGTGAAGTCATATTGCTGTACCTCTCCGCCGTCAACAGAAATGCTCATAAGCGTTATAGCAAAGTATGGAGAGTCGGCATAGGCATACACGCCGCACTTGGTAATATCACGGTCACTGCGAGTCTCAAGGTCAATTTCTATACAATTCATATCGTCACATCCTTATAGCAACAGAGCCCAGCCGTATGGTATTGGGCTGGGCTCCGGAGTCAATTAGCTGAGAAAATCGTCATCGATGTCTGCAAAGTCATCCTCTGCACGGCTGTGTCCGCCAAGGGGTTCGCCGTCCTTCACCTTCATCAAATTGTTCAGGCCGCAGGCGATGCCTTTTGCCGTTTTGGTCGCATATGCGTAGAAATTGATGCTTGCACGACCGTAAACACCGCTGTATACCTCGGAGGTGTCGATGATCGGCTGACGGTCTGCATCGACCACGCCGGGAGCAGTGATGGAGTTTGCGTTCACGAAGTAGCTGTTCGCATAAGCCGGATCATCGGGACGCTCGGTATCTCCGTCCCTGAGCGGAGTTTTCAAAGTGCTGAGCGGCGGAACGCTCTTGCTGGTACCCTTGAGCTTGCCTGTGCCTTCCTCGTATGCCGCCTGAATCGCTGCCTTGATCTTCTCGATGGTTGCGGTATCGCTCTTCGGGATGATCAGGCTGACCGAGTATTTCGGCTTTGCGCCTTCCTCGATAGCCTTCGGCTGCCACACATTTGCATAGCTCCAGCGGCACACGCCGGTGATCACCTTTGTCGGAATAATCTTCTTTTCCATAGTATCAGTCCTCCATAAAATCGTTTTTGGCTGTATTCCACTCCGCCCTGCGGTCGGAGATAGGAACGAGTGTCGGTTTGCCAGGTGGCTTGTGGATCAGGCCACCGAGCAGTTCTTCAAATTTTCGCTTGCCGAGCAGCTTGGTCATCGCAGTAAGCCCCAGAACCTTGTGTTCATAGGGATCAAAGCCTGCGGCGGTCACTGCATCCGCAACGGCAGCTTCATCGGTGTATTTGCGGACGGAACGCCCCTCGACCAGTTTCCACTGCGACCAGTGCTTTCCGGAGAGAGCCTGCTGCATCGCATAGTCCTTGATGTCGGATATCCACGAGGTGAGGTCATCTGCCTTTGCAAGGATAGCCTCGATCTCATCATCGGTCAGTTCCGGCGGCATTGCGAAATCATATCTCGCAAGCGCAAGGTTGTGCGGCAGGTCTGCTTGACCTTGCAAAAACGGCAGTGTTCACCGGCGCAGAATGCACCTTCACCTGCGAGGGCGAGTACAGCGGCAGGCTTCAAAACAGTATCACCCCACTGGAGCAGTTCTTCTACTGTCTTTGTACAGGTATCACAGTGGTTCAGGCGCGGCTGAAAGATTGTCATCTTCACTTCAGTAAATTCATACAGCGAAGCAAACGCATCTATCGCTCCGAGGCTATAGCACATAAGTTGCGTATTGTCCTGCGCACTGACTTCAAGCTGACCGTATTTCAGATCGCATATATGCAATGTCTGGTCGGAAATCAGCAGGAAGTCGGCAGTGCCGAAGCATCCTTCCGCCCAGCGTTCACAGGACACACGCTGCTCTACAAGGACGGTAGGATCGCGGCATGAAGCACGGGCGGCTTCGATCTGCTCAAGCACATAGTCACGATACTGGTCGGTCGCCTCAGCCATTTCAGCATCGGTGCATTCAGGAATAGAGATATCCTCGCCGAGTGCCTGCCTGATCTTTGCCTCGCCGATAGAATGCGCGAGGGTACCCGCGAGAGCATAACTGCTGTCTGAATCCGGTGCTTTGGCATTCAGCGCAGCAGAGGGCGGACACGAAATCCACATCTTACTCGCCGAAGGCGGCAGGTTGGAATGTACATCAGGCATTCAACTCACCAGCTTCCTCCAGCAGTGTCGGATACTCGGCGGGATCAACAGCACTGAGCTTGTCGCCGCCGTGTTTCTTCAGCAGTTCCTTGACCTGCACTGTCTTACCCGCACGGGACAGTTCCGAAAGAACAGCACGAACCTGCTCAATGGTTACGGTCGGCTTCGGTGCAGGCTGCGATTCAGCCACCGGAGCATCGTCCGTATCGCCTGTGGGCAACTCCTCAAAGGTATTGAGGTAGTTCTCAGTGGTCTGCTGTGTGAACTTCTGCAGCACGGCAGTGAGCGCATTCAGCGCATTTACCAGTTCCATCATCGAATCCATGTTTAAGGGCCTCCTTTGTCAAATTTTTTGCCAATCGTTTTGATACGATGCTGATCGCAAGCAGCGTATCCACAAGTTCCTGAGTCTTTGCATTCACGGTTTATCACCTCCCTCTACTTTCCAATGGAAAGCTGACGGTCGATTTGACGAAGGATTTTCAAAAAAATTCTTCAGTCAGCGTTGCAGTCACTTTTTTCATGCGGGAGAGAAGCGTAGTGCGCGGAATATCCAGTTCCTGCGCAATCTCTGTGTCCGACAGGCCGTTCTGACGCAGTTCAAAGGCACGAAAGATACCCGGCACAAGTTCGTCCATCCTTTTTATAAGTGTTTCGAGCAGAAGCTGATCGGCTGCGATCTCCGCTGTATCCGATGCTTCATCGACCATTCTTTCGAGCATGGTCTCCTCATCGCCTTCGTCATTCGTGGCCGGGCAGTCGAGGGAAAGCGTGTCCCCAGCGCGGCGGTACTTACAGGTGCAGCAGTCCATGTCGCAGTAGCGGTAGTTTGCCTTTGGGCAGGCACAGCGGCCATGATTCTGCTGTGTTCGGCGATAAGCATTGATGTCGCGGTAATAATCATCGTGAACTTCCTTTGACACCTCAATCACTTTGTTCATCTGTCTCAGATAGATTTGCATAAAAAATTCCTCCATTGACGTGAATGGAGGAATCGACCGGCTGCAAAATGGGCGCAAAAACCCTGACCGCGATCCAGATGGATTTCTCCATTCGGATTGCGGCCGCCAGCGCATAAGGCAGCCGTACATATTAAATTTCGACTGAAACTGTCTGTTGCGCCACCGCTGATCAGACGGCGCAGACAATCTCAGTAAGCAGTTTTATGTCATGCTTGGGACAATGCTATTGACTTTTCCTTACCTATGGTGTACAATCAAGGTAGGTATACTGGTGGAAGCACTGGCAAGCCGTTGTAACGGCAACAGAGATTGTATCCTGCAATCAAAGCTTGCCCTACTGCATAGCTGAGAACTGTCTCGAAACCGCCACGCATACCTAAACCACCTTGATTACGCGGGGTGCCTATGTTCGACATCAGGGCTACATCATAAGCGGCTCCATGAAGTTGATTCATAAGCAAACCCGTGGATGCGTAAGGATTTGCATATCCTGCTTGAATTTGCTGCCAGCTTTGTTGAATTGCTGTGTTTACGCACGATGCAAATTCTGCTGGATTGGTAGGCATTGATTGCCCACCCAATGAAATTGGTAGATCATACATCATATTGGTGTACCTCCTATTGTTTTTGCGGATTTAATTGCCGTCTGATTTCATTATAACTCTCAACGACCTGAAAAGCTAAGACAGAAAATTTAGGAGAATTTTCCCCGCGCTTTATTACTCACAGGAGGTGCTATTATGAGGCGAGAAAACGAGAATCTATCTGATTATTTACTTAGAATTCACGAAGAAGAATTAGGGTATGAATACCGTTCCGAAGAGGTACAAGCAAGAGTTCTTGTTAGAAAATATAAAGAATTCATCAAAGTTCTTAATCTACACGATGATATGACAGAAGAAGAAGAGAAACTGTTCCGGGAATTCGTTCGTACAAATGAAACACTAAAATCCTTTTATAAAAAAGGATCAGGGCACTCCGAAGCGGCAAAAAAATTACAAGGGCTGTATTATTTCGCTAATAGTTATTACGAAAATGAACTATATCCTCGCTATGTTAAGGAAGCAAATTGCCTTCGACCAAAAGAAGCACAGATTCATATGATGGATATGGCGCGCTTGCATTCTGTTCCGAAAGGGCTGGAACCGAATTCATTCCTTCAACATCTAGAAGAGCAATGGGATGCATTCATGAAAGATTATGTATATGTCGTTTCTTCTCCTGAAATTGAAGGACATTCTCTTTCTCAAGCTGTGGACGATGAAATCGAGTACTACAAGTACAAATACAACAACTATAATAAACCATCAGGAGAATTTGAAGGTGCGGAAATAGAGTACTACAATGGGCAAAATGACAATCCGTATAAGAACTTGTATATCTACTGTCTTTTCCAGTATGTAAGCTATTTCTTAGCAACAAAACTACCGGTCTTTTCAGTAGAAAAGTTTACAGGGATTGAGGCGTTGAAAGCATATAAAGATAAACATACACTGTCTTTAAGGGATGTTGCTGAAGCCTATTCGCTCATCGACAATACAACAGCAGATAAAGCATATGAACGTTTAAAAAAGCAATTTCAGAAATATGACTATTTTGAAGGGTACAAAAATGGAATCGGTGAATACCAATTTCACGATATTACGGAGCCATTAGCTTTTTCAGAAACGTACAGAAAAAAGGATACTATTCCGTCAGACTACACGGATTTCATGATTCGCTATGTGTATTGTAAACTCATTGCTTTTGCAATTGATGGTAAGATAGATAACATCTCTGCTCTGAAGAAGTATCATTCTTTCTTCGAGGAGTCCTATATGGAACTGATTAAGACGGTTTATATATCTGATGCAAAATTCAGCACATTTCTGGATATCCTTATCGGTACCGCAGGCAGAATCAGTCTTAGGTTATTGGCCCCTAAAGAAAAAGTGGATATGATGGTGTAATGAGCGTCATTTATCGTTCTCGACTGTTATCAAATCGTCACGTAATAACTCAAGTTCCATCGTCCCGAGTGTTTCTGGTGAGCCGCCGTGAAGCATTAATAGCGAATCACAGATATTTGTTTCCAAGTACGCACCTATGCTGCTGAGTAGAGTTTCCACTTGACTTTCAGCAATCATTCTTTCTGTAATTGTCATCGATTTGACCTCCTTGTGTCTTTGATTTCTGCTTCCAGTATACAGCAAGGTAATAAAAATGACCATCAAGTGTCACTTGATGGTCAAAAAGCACGCAAAAAGGGGCTATTCCACTAATTCCAATTATAGGAATCAGCGGAATAGCCCCTAAATATGTTATAGAGCATCAAGTGGCACTTGATGCTGAGAAGCACCAAATCACCATTTTCTGCGTTTTGCACAAATCACAATAGTGATAGTAGTACATTATTACTACGAATCCAGTTCACATAGAGTCACCTTTAGCTTTGCTTGATTGAGGTACATTTGCCAGCGTTCTATGGTTTCATCCGTATGCTCGTCCACAAGCCATTTGAAGAACCTGCCTTCCATTGTATTCGGAAAATCCATTCCGATTTTTTTCATCAGGTCATAGCAGTATTCTTTGTTAAGGTTCAGACCAATAAACAGCTTCAGCAATGTCTGGAAAGTAACGGACTTGTCCGTCTTATTGCGTAATTCGCTTATTGTCTGCGTACTGAGGTTTGAACGCTCACTTAGCATCTCCGCAGTAAGTCCTTTGCGAGTAATATGATAGTCGACAGTTTTATGGAATGAACCGGGCAGTTCATCGAAATCGCTTTCAAACTGTTGTGACAGCTTAACAATTTCTGCAATGGCAGCAGCCTCTTCCTCGGTCAATTGGTTCTTGGCGAGTTTAGCATCATACTCCGCTTCGAGCAAGGAATCGGCTGTGACCTCACGGCACAAGAAGCAGGCACGGTAAAACGAGTCATCATAATCCAGCTTGATACGCTTTTTACAGGCGAAAAGGAAACAGCATTCATCGACATGATCCAGTGCATACTGCGTCATTACCGGCTGCTCTTCATCATTAAACTGAATATACTTCGGAGCATTTATACAGAGCATATTGTTAACAAAAACAATCTTGTCCTCTGCGTACAGTGCATCCAGAACCGGATGTGTTATGATCATACGTAGTGCGCTGATAGAATCAACTACGAAGCTGCCGTTCTTGCCAATAATCTTAGAACCAAAGGAGAAGTGGGGGATGGACTTTCCTTCTATGTATACATATGTACCATGTGCTTGTTCAAAGCCCAACTCAATAGCACGGAGTTTGGCTGCAAGTCGGGAAACCTGAAAGAAATCAGCAGTATCCTGAATTGCCTGAGCCATTACTTCCGCATCTCTGGTACTTGCTGGCATACACTGACGCAAATCATGAAGTCGATCTTGAATGAACTTTTTAGTAGTAGATGCGGGCATCAGGATTTTCGGAGCAAGGGTGTTTGCCTGCCACTCGATCCACTCCAATGGGGTTGAGTTCGCCCTCTCCTTACCATAAGCCTCTACTATCTCGCAGGAAATAAAGCGATACTCCTGATTCAATAGGCGCATCAATTCAAAAAACATCTTGTGCCGCTTCCAGTGTACACATTCATGAATAATAGTGTTATTCATTGTTCCGATATTGTGCATGAAAAAGACATCGGGATTTACTAGCATAGTTCCCGGTGGAACAGTGATACCCTCAGTCTCAAAATAACTGTCGTCTTTATATACTGTGACTGTAGTTGTTACAAAATAGGTTTTACCGAAAATGTTATCATCAAGCGGTGCAGGATACAACTTCATTCCGAGGTCACTTACAATTTCTTGTACCGGCAGTGGCATAGCTGTGTCCAGTGCCCGTGCACAGTGGTCACGCAGGAAATCTTCTGCAACTTTATCGGCATCCTCGCTGTAGAGATAAGGAACAAGATAGTGGTCGAGGGCAGTTTCCTTATCAAATCTATCTTTACTGTACTCTTCTACACGAACGATTCTGACATTATGCAGTCCATTCTTCAGGATGCTCTCGCAGTATACAGACATCCAAACTGACTTAGTATCTGATTCATAATCATAGCGTGACTTTCCATAAACATTTACATCGGCATTTATGCTTAACCGGAAATGCAGAGCATCTCCGCCGGAGGTCTTAAAGGTCACACCCATAACATGATAATCATCCAACTCAAATCTGCTAACGTCTGGGATAAGGTGCATTGCCAGAAACGAAGTTCCTTTTTTCTGGCAGAGGAAGCCTTTGACTTTGTTGTAGATATCATCGTAATAGTTGTCGTACATATACTCTTCAAAAGTGCGGTAGATCTTCATCTTGGTGACTCCTTTCGATAGGGTATTCACATATACTATATATATTATACCACAATATGACGGATTTTGCAAGTGGCTTAGACTACTTAATTATACATTCCTAAAGAAAAATCGTGCGTTCGCAAGATTAATTTGCGATTTCTCTTGCATTTTGAATCGAGATATGATATAATAGTATTTACAATGCTATGTGAAAGTCCTACGGTAAAATGTCAATAGGCAAAAAGTAGAAAAACAAGGAAGAAATCCATACATTCTGCCTAAGAAGAGACAAAAAGGGTACTCCTACTAAAGCTTGCGCCGAAAAATTTTTTCGATGGGCTGGAGGTGCCGGATCAATACTCCTCCGGCGGGATATACAGGCGGTTAGTCTTCAGCAGTGTATAGACTAACCTGACTAACTTTCTGGCAGTGAGAGCGAATGCACGTTTGTGATTGTGCTTGTTAGCCTCCTTGTATTTGAGACTGTAGAAGCGCTTGAACTCCGGATCGCATCTTCTCAGAGCGTTTGCGGCTTCGCACAAATAATATTTCAGATGATGGTTACCGCCCTGGATCATACGCTTGTCCTCAGCTTCAAAGTCACTGGACTGGTGCTGAGTCCAGACAAGACCAGCGTATTTTGCAACGCTTGCCTGACTGGGAAAACGGTTAATATCACCGATCTCAGCAATGATTCCGGCAGCATAGACGTTGCCGATGCCCTTGATCGAGGTCAGTGTCTGCGGGATCATTTCAAGCATTTTTTCAATCGCCTTGTCGTATTCCTTGATCTGCTTCTGGAGCAGACGTATGGTGTTCATAGAGATGACAATCATCTGCTTGGCGGCATCCGCAATGACCTGCGGCGGACGGTAAGAATTCTTCGCAGCACGCTGAACAGCTTCCGCGATCTCTTCTGGATTCTCAAAGTGATTTTTTCCGTGCTTACGAATAAAATCCGCTAGCTCATCGGTATTCATGTACGCCAGCTCATCGAGCGAAGAGAACTCCTCAATCAGAGCCATTGACGTTGCACCGAATTTATCGGAGAAGATTTTCTCCTGTGTCAATCCGGAAAAGCTAATGAAAACGGTGTTCAGAAGACGCTGCTTTTCCCGTGTCAGTTCCTGTACGAGCTGGTGACGCGCTCTTGTATACATTTTGAGCGCCTGATACTTGTAATCGTCCATGTAGACCTCCTTATTGATTCTGCCGAAGCGAAGGTGGTCAGCAATGACGAAGGAATCGACATAATCGTTTTTTGGAAGATCGGAATAGGCATCCCGGAACTTTTTGACCTGCTTGGGATTGAGCATATGCAGGCTTCTTTCAAATCGTCCAAGACTGCCACTTTCACGAAGAAAACGCATGAGATTATCACCGTAAACGGAAGTCGCTTCCATGCCGATCACAACCTTTGGAATATCCTGCAAGAGAAGCACAGAGGTAACTCTGTCAACAATTATTTTTGCACCATTCCTGTTATTCGGTACAGAAAACGAACTATGTTTACTGCCGTCAGAATACATGAGATAGCAGACGTTATTCTTGCTGCTGACATCAATGCCAACATAAAGTTTGTCTTGATTCATATTTTCCACCTCCCTTCATCGGGATTTGCGATCAACAGGCATTCAGCTACCCATGATACTGTGGCATCATCAACCTCGCTTATCAGAATCCACTCCGGGTGGCTCCGATGCGATGATCCGTACTGCCTGTAAAAACGGATGGAACACATCCCGGATAAACAAGCCTACGTGTAAGCAGCTAACTCACAGCTCTGGGGAACAGACTCTCTACGGAAGCAGCCATGCGGCTCGACTGAGGTGAAACAGAACTTGTTCCTGCTGATCACAGCTATTTTATCATGGGTATGTGAATGCCTGTTGATTGTTTGATTAAACCCGGCGGAACTCCGCCGCAGCATTGAAATCTCCATTCGCTACGCTGATTCCGATTTCAATGCTGCCCTTCTCAACCAAGCGTAGCAGAGGTTCATTGGGGTGCTCTTGAAACTACCCTAAAATCTATTCGAGGTGATTATATGTCCATAAGCTATAAAAAGCTTTGGAAGCTATTGATTGATAGAGAAATGAAAAAGAAAGACCTACAAATAGCGGCCGGAATCAGTTCCGCCTCAATTACCAAAATGGGCAAGAATCAAAATGTTAGTACAGAAACCTTACAAAAAGTATGTACAGCACTTAATTGCAATATAGCAGATATCATTGAAATGACTCCAGAGAACAATGAGTCATAAATAATAATTTACTCTTACTTTGGAGGTATTACAATGGCAGCGAAAAAGCCTATCTTAGTTTCTCTTTTCTCAGGCTGCGGGGGGCTTGACCTCGGATTTGAGTGTGCTGGATTCAAGCGCGTTTGGGCAAACGATTTTGACAGCGATGCACAGGCCATATTCTCGAAGAATCTGGGACCTATTGATGGTCGCGACATTAGAACAGTCCCCTCAAGTGAAATCCCGGCTTGTGAGGTATTAACAGCAGGATTCCCATGCCAGCCATTCTCAAATGCAGGAAACCGGAAAGGCGTTAATGATTCTCGTGGTATGCTCTATCAGGAGTGCCTTAGAATTATTGCTGACAAAATGCCGAAAGTTATTTTATTTGAGAATGTACGTGGATTACTATCTACTAAATATATCGATGGTCGCAAATTGATAGATGTTATTAAAAGCGATTTGGAGTCTATGAATGATGTTGGCTACAATGTCACATACGAACTTGTAAATGCCAGCGATTATGGCGTTCCCCAAAATCGCTATCGTTTAATTCTTGTCGGTATCCGTAAGGATCTCGGCATTACATTTGAATTCCCAGAGAAGGTTCAGGATAAAAGCAACTTAACTCTTCGACATATTCTTGATATTCCAGAAGATGCCCCTAATCAGGTTGACTGGGAATTATCTCCTCAAGCTATGGCAATGGTCGAGCAGATTCCAGAAGGCGGATCGTGGAAGAACATCCCATACGAGAATCTTGCACCAAGATTTCAAAGAATCCGTGACGATATGCAGCGTTACCATGCACCGAATTTTTATCGTCGTTTTTCAAGAGATGAAATTAATGGTACTATAACCGCTGCTGCACAACCCGAAAACTGCGGAATTATTCACCCTGTTCATAATCGCCGGTACACTATCCGAGAGATTGCGCGTATTCAGTCATTCCCCGATGACTTTGTTTTCATTGATGACACACTCAAAAACATTGTTGCAATGTATAAGGTGATTGGAAATGCAGTTCCGGTAAAACTGGGGGAAGCTATGGCCACCGCTATTATGCAACAAGTATTCCGAAAGAAAAAGGTGAAATAACAATGGGAAAGATTTATGTATCAGCCAGCACCTTAGATGAGGCTATAAACTACTTTACTCATACAGAATACTCTTCGCCAGAACAGTTAGGCTTGTTTTTCTTGTTTAAGGGCATGAAGTTTAATAGCAAGGAATACCACACCTTTTACAAAGAGGGCGAAGCAAGAAAAAAAAACACATTGCTCATGTATTTCCTGTGTGGACTATTTGATTCAAGGACAGAAAACGGCGGAAAGCGATGCGGCTTATTTCCGTTTTCTTTTAGCACCAGAATTAAAGCTGGAAACTATTATAATGGCGGATCAGAGTTCAGAAAACTTCTTGGAAGAGTAAAGGATACTATGGATAATGCTCTTATTGATGAGAGTAATTATTTGCGGAAAGATGAGCTGGATACAACAAAGTATAAATTCAGACCTGATTATATTCCTTTCCTTTATGACAATTGTTTGCATGAAAATAAGATTCCTTTAAAGTATTTTGCTGCTTGGTATTTCCGCTTTTTCCCATTTGAGGTTGATGACTCTTGGATTTCTGAACCATCTGACGAACGTTATGAGGATTTTACTCGAATCTGTACGAAGGAACTTATAAGAGCATTGAATCTTACTGCCAAAGAGTTATCAAATCTATTTGACACCGAAACTGGTCTCATTACATATCAAGACACCCAGATCACCGGTGATGAACTAAGGAGCAGGCTGACATTTGACGGTGATGCTACTTCCCCTGAAATATCCGCACTTACTGTGCCCATTGACTACATGGACACAACCTTTGAGTTTTCTGCCGAGCAGGTGAATGAACTTATCACACCACACGGCAACAATATTACAGCCGAAAAATTGCTTTCGCTTCTTCTGGGTACAAAGCAAGTTGTATTAACGGGGCCTCCCGGAACAGGAAAATCCTATATTTCTGGTATTATCAAAAGGAGCTTTGATACTACATATCTTGTTCAATTCCACCCGAATCTCACTTATGAACAATTCATAGGCGGAAACAAATTTGCTGAGGATGGCAGTGTAATTCCACAGGCCGGAGTATTTCTTGAATTTTGCGAGACGGCTCGTAATGATACTCAGCATAAATACCTCTTCCTGATTGATGAGATTAACCGTGCTAATGTCTCGAAGGTTTTTGGTGAAATAATCCTTACACTTGACAGAGAGTATACTGCCCAACTCCCTGCAGAACTGAAAACCAAAGAGGGTACGCTTATTTCAGAATTTTCGATTCCTGAAAATGTGTACATTCTTGCTACTATGAACTCAGCAGATAGAAGTATCGCACTTGTCGACTACGCCATCAGACGCCGATTTGCATTTGTGAATTTTTACCCCAACAGCGAGATTATTGACTATATGTCGGACTATTCAAACCTTCCAGCCATCAAGGTTAGCAAATTGATGAATGGAATCAATAGTAAGTTGCTGTCTGTGCTTGGAGATGCCGATCTTCTGCTTGGTCAATCATATTTTATGCCAAAATGGGCTATTGATCCTAACACGCATAAAATACTGTGGAGTGAAGAGGTGCTTCTCTCCCTCTTTAATTACTATATCTTGCCTATTATAGAGGAATATACATATGGAAACAAGCGATATCTCACTAATATTCTTGGAGATAAGCTTCCAACACGCATTGACGATTCTTCTGAATTCATGCGTGAAATAAGGTATCAGTTTGGAAATTGAGGTGAAGCAATTTGATTACCTCAAAACTTGTTGAACAGGGAGCTTTGCTTCGCTTGAATAAAGAAGAGGTGCCCATTATTCAGAAGCTCCTTTCAAATAAAGGAATGTCATGGGACAGCTTAGATGCATCGCAAATGGTCATGAAGCTTCCTCAACAGTATATAGGATACATAGGCTTACCCAGTCGACGAATCATCATCAAGCCAAAACATAGTGGTGTCACGATCAGTCATATTTTGCGCATATATTATTTCCTGTATTCGGCAGAGTATACTGATCTTGATACACCCATGTATGATGTTGAAGGCGGAAATGATGTAAATCTCTCTGCCATGTTCATCAAAGAATTGCTGGAGATTGTTCATCGCGGTTTGCCAGTAAGCTATACATTACGAGAAGATTCACTGAATTATGTTCGTGGGAATATGCTCGTGACACAGACAAAAATGAACATACTAATGCATAAATCAGACTCTTTTGTTTGCGAATTTGATGATCTTACAAGAGATATTCCAATTAACCGAGTGCTATTAGCAGCAGCAAAAAAGCTTGAAACGCATACCAAAAGCCCGGAACTTGCGTATACTATTCGGCAATTTGGAAATGTGGATTACAAGAAATACCCGGCAGAAGTATCAACAAATAAGAACACGGCGTATTGTAAAAAAGCAATTTCCTTAGCTTATATGATTTTGAACGATTTAACTATATCAACTGTTGGGGAAAAGGCCGCTGGAGAAAGTCTACTTATCAACTTTGATAGGGTTTACGAAGATTTTATCAAAAAGGTTCTTATGGTTTATTCTTCGCTGGGAAAGTTTAGCTATTGGACTGCCGGAAAAAGTTATGCATACTGTTCAAATGATGATGGACATATTGAGCGAGATTACTTGCCCGATTTATTATTTGATTACTACGAGGAATACGGAAAACCACACGCAAGAGCTATACTTGATATGAAGAATAAGACATCCTCGCCTTTTCATAATCCAGATGTTTATCAAATGTCTTTTTATTCCCAGATGCTAAGCTGCAAAAAAGTGATTCTGTGTTATCCTGCAGGGTATGATAAACCTTCATGTGCCTTGCGCTTTGTAGATGAAAATTTCCACCTTCAAAAAATATATGCTGCTTACATGAATATAGCTGGTAACACTGCTGCAGAGTTCAAAAACAACATCAATTCTTTTGTATTGAAGATAGAGTGCCTATTGTGAATCAACATAACAAAAGCCGCTGAGTGGTACATTATACTCGGCGGCTTTCTACATTTTAACGAACGCCCTATAATTCAACGAACAGCCTCAGTTCGTTGAATTATGCATCCAACAGCATTCAGCATCTCCGGCGACAGGGCAAAAAAATAAGACCTCGTCGGTCTGCCGTTTGCAAAAATCCCTGAAATCAAGCCTTTTTGCGGTATTCTTTGTATCAATCCCGTAACTGCTTTATCATAGACACGACAATTTTCAAACGGCTTCAAAATCTCAACAAGCGTTTTTACCACACTTGACGGTGTATAAAATTCGCCGCCTTTTTGTCCTTCCTTTTCTGCAAACATTGCAATGCAGTACTCATAAGTACGACCAAACAAATCCTCATCTTGTCCAGTTTCGCTCATGTCAATGTTGTTTGTAAAAATATCTACAACATCGCCAAGGACACGTTTGTCCAGATCAGGGCTTGCGTAGTTTTTGGGCAGAACATCTTTGAGAGACTTGTTTTCCTCCTCAATTGCCCGCATAGCATCGTCAATTACAGTACCAATTTCAGGCGTGTGAGCTGCCTCTGCAATCTTGTTCCATCTCGCATCTTCTGGAACAAAGAAGATGTTATCCATTGTATAGGCATCTTTATCATCTTCGAATCCATCGCCTTCATCAACCAACTCCTGATATTTCTTATCAAAAGCACAGGATATGTACCGAAGGAAAATCAATCCAACAATAACCTTTCGATATTCTGCCGCAGGAATGTGTCCCCATAACACACAAGCAGCATCCCATATTTGTTTTTCAAATCCAATGTTAGCGTTTGTTTTTTCTGCCATTATTGACCTTCCAATCTGTTTTCATGTCTTTATCTGTAACTTTCTTGCTACAATGTTTTATTCAAAGTTATTATACCACAATATGTCGAAAAATTCAAGTAATGTGCGTACGTTTTTGTCAAAAAAAATCAACTACTTTGAGATGGCTTATTTCATTTCAATCCGGCACACCTGCCCCGCACCAAGCACCATCCCATCCACAAACTTCATCACTCGCTTCTCCGCATCATAGAATCGGAAATTCCCGGTATAGGTCATATACCTGCCGCCATCTTTTTTGGCATCCGGCTGAAAGTATGTTACCGTTACCAGCGGACGTTCTTTCTCATGCTCCAGCAGCTTCTGAAATGCCTGATTCAATGCATCGATAGCATCTTCCGACAGTTCTTCTCTGCCATCGGTCGATCTGGCAGCTTCTCCGATCTCCTCGTCATAACCAACCAGTGCCGCAAACGGAGCAAACTGTGCCGCACGGCTTTCCAAGGACATGGGCGTATGATGCTTTAACTGGTAGCGTTCATGATTCCGGATATCCTCATAGTTTCTCATGCCTTATGCCCTCCAACCTGTTCATTTCGTTCCATGGTCGTTGCACCTTCCCGAAAGTTCATGCCTTTCAAGATCGCATTTTTTCCATAGCGATCCTTGATACTCAGGATAGCTTCCTGTAACTGGTGTTCTTTCTTTAAGGACTCTTGCTCCTGTTTTCGCTTTTGTTCCTGTACCTCTACATCATCAAACAGGCTGTACTGCATCACTTCTTCCTGTACTTCGCCCTCTGGAATCACATGATTCGCTGTGATGCTCATTCTCCGCACCTGCAATTCCGGATCAACGATCCGGTCGTAGAGAGAAAGTACTTTTTCCATGATGCGTTTGGTAGAAGAAGTCTGCTTTCCCAGGTTCACCGAACCGTGTGCAGCTTTGGGGACTTTCTTGCCGTAACGGTCTTTTTTTAGTTCACCCCGATAGGTTTCCGGGATTCCGGTGTGATCGTATCCCACCATCAAAACGATCTGATCCGCAACCATTTTCTTTCGCACCAGATCCAGCACCAGCAGCTCGGTCATTTCCCGAACGATCAACCGACCTTTCTCAAAGTCGTAGGGACAAGGAAGCACCTGTCCCTGACTGATGCTATGCCCTTTGGGTCGATAGCTTTTGATTGCCTGCATGGTACAAGATTCATACCCCCAGGCATGGTCGATCAGCAGTTCCGCAGCCACGCCAAACATCCGGAACAGCAGGTCTTCTCCATGCTCTGAAAAGCGTGCCAGATCACCCATGGTGAAGATCTGCATCTTTTCCAATCGCCTGGCATAGCCGCTGCCAATTCTCCAGAAGTCGGTCAGTGGGGTATGACTCCACAGCTTTTCCCGATAGGACATTTCGTCTAGTTCAGCGATTCTTACACCATTCTCATCCGCAGGAATTTTCTTTGCGACGATATCCATGGCGATCTTAGCAAGGTACAGATTGGTTCCAATGCCGGCAGTCGCTGTAATGCCTGTCTCTTGCAGTACTTCCCGGATCATTTTTCTCGCCAGTTCCTGCGGTGTGCAGTGATAGGTTTTCAAGTAACCTGTTGCATCGATAAAGACCTCATCAATGGAATACACATGAATATCTTCCGGTGCAATGTACCGCAAGTAGATCTCATAGATCTTTGTACTGATCTCCATATAGTGTGCCATCTGCGGCGGTGCAATGATGAAATCCAACTGCAAGGACGGATTCTGACCGAGTTCCGAAGCGAGACAGGATTTTCCCGTAAATTCGTGATTTGGCAGCTTTTGCAGACGCTGTGCATTGACTCGCCTCACGGTTTCGATCACCTCAAACAGTCTCGCTCTGCCCGGAATGCCATACTGCTTTAGGGCAGGCGTGACCGCAAGGCAGATCGTCTTTTCCGTTCGACCGGCATCTGCTACTACCAGATTGGTATTCAACGGGTCAAGACCTCGTTCCACGCACTCCACAGATGCGTAAAAACTTTTCAGATCAATGCAAATATACGCTGCCATCGTGACACCTCTATTCCTTCTGATTTCCTTACTAGTAGTATATCATATTTTGCCCCAAAAAACAAGAAAAGCCCTGCATTTCTGCAAGGCTTTCCCGTTGTAGAACAGTCTTTATTTTACTGTTTCATATAAAACGCACACTCGTATTCAATTTGAAACAACATTGTGAAGTCACTATTCTTATGTTTCTTACAGCCCATACTTATAACTTAATGCTGCAAATGCCGCATCGATAATTTCTATGCCGAATTCTTTCTTTGAAATACCTAATGATTTAAGATTTTTCTTGTTTTTCCTCAAGGTCTTCCAGAGAAGTTTTTTGTCCCTATCGTTCAGTTCAATTTTGTACAGAAAATTTGACAACGATACAAGAATCATTTTGTAATCCAAATACCACTTAGATTTTTCCTTATCAGTTTCACTGGATGCGAATTTCTCAAAATCTTCCTCTGTATATTTAGGTAGAAGCCCAAGGATTGGGTTTACAAGCAATTGAGTTGAAGAAGACATCAAATTGACATATGCACCAAGCGTATACTGTTGTTCTTCGGTCATAGTTGCATAGTCAAGTCCAAAAGAATGGATATCATCGATAGCTTCATGCAGTTTTTTGCTTTCGTCTTTTATTCGGGTGATTCGTTCATTCAGTTCAACGATTGCTAATTCATAAGATGTAACATCCCGCTTGCTTATCAGTGCAAATACATCTTCAATGTGTTTTTTATCATTTATGCTTTTTATCATGAAAATGCTACTTGTCAACAGAGCTACTCCTGCGATAGCCCATCCGACAGGACCTGCTAAAGCCAGGAATGCTTCTCCTGCAGCCATTCCGCCACCTCCAGCAGCAAGCGCACCCCCTCCAATCCATGCTAATGCTGCATTTGTTGCAGCAGCACCACTTAAGGTAGAAATGGCAGTCCCTGTGGAAGCAACACCAAACGTAGTAGCAACGCCCATGGCAACTGTTGGTCCCATTGTCACAATGGCAACGCCAACCCCAGCTCCCGCCGCCCCGACTCCAGCATTCTTAACTGCAGCATTCTTATAATCTTTTTCGATTTTTTCAGCCTGTTGCTTCCAATTTAAACGAATTTTCTTCAGTTCTTCATACTGGAGCCTTTTTTCATTAGGAACATTCCTTATTGCATCAAATGCATCCTGTATATTTGTCAGTTCAGTGTATAGAGTAGATGTAAGTGTTCCAAGATCTTCTATTTTGCTGTTTGCCTTGTTAACAGCGTTCTGAGCTTCTTCCTGAGCCAATTGCAGTTTAGATTTCTTCTTAGCCATCTTTATTACTCCCAAGAAAATAATTGTCGATATCAGACTTTGTATGTAATATCTTCTCTGCTGGAACATTTCGCTTTTCTGCCAATTGAACAGATTTTTCAAATGCCTGAATGTAGGCATCGCTATTCTTAAGATCATCAATAAATGTCTTCAATAATTGATCATTATAAATTTCAGCAAGGATCTTTAGACCTTCAATATAGCTTTCCACAACTATCTTTTCTCTCTTCAAACAGTAAAGGTTTTCCTTTGATCCAATGCGTTCGATTCCACGCTTAGCTTCACCATAAAGAGAAATGACAAACCTACCTACTCCGGGAATATTCAAACGCATGAAAAATTCAACTACATTGAAATTGCCTCCGCCAGCCACAAAACCACGAATCGTAGCGTCACCAATATCTATAAGACAAAATGTGCCATGAGCAACTGTAAGCATTCTTTTAACTGTAGCATTGGAAAATGGCTCGCACACTTTCCACAACATTTTGAAGGAACGGGCTTCCTTTTTCGTAATGCTGAAATATCTAATTGTTCTGCGAATACAGTAGAAAAGACGAACAATCATTTCGTTGACAAATATTGGAATAAGCTGTGCCGTTTGGAATCTGACATCGTATCCTTTTTTATAAATCTGGATAGCCAATTCATTTATTGCATTGTCAAACTCCGATGTAGGGATACCCAATGTTTTCTTTATTGCAATAATATCGTTTGTCCAACTCCATATTGGTGAGGGAATGCCCATTCCACGCCCTTTACTACTGGAAGATCCCGACATATCTGAAATCAAATGTCCGAACCAGTTCACAAATGCACAGAACAGTTTGCTCGGAACATTGTTGCCCCTTAGCTCAAATTTTCCGTCTGCCTCCTGCAAGGAAATTAAATCACCACCAGAAACAAAATGCGATGTATTGCTAAACTGATCTAGGATAGAAAAAAAACAGACCAAGCAGGGTCGGATTATGTCCAAGCGACTTAAAGTGATGATTGCCGGGAGTCAAATTAAACACAAAACTGGCAGCATCTCCAGCACCACGCTGATCATATGGTATTTTGAAGCTTTTCTCAAGGTGGGCTATTGCAGAATTAACAGAGGAATCTTTAGAATCATCCCACTTACAGAGTCTTGCGAAATCCTTGGTTCGTTCTTCAAACCAGTTATCGGTAATATCACCCATAGGAGACTCACCAGGTTTTCCTACAAGGAATATATCAATAATCCCACAGAGTGCACCACTCGCGGCAGAGAGTATGTAGTCTATTTTATCACATTCCGGTGTCAAAGATTTAAGCGATTTTTCAGTCTCCGCAATTTGATCCTCGAGTACACTGAGTTCAACTTCAGCTTTCGATAATGCCGTTGAAATACTTTGTGAAAATTCAAAACCGTCTTTTCTGACAGTAAGGTCAAGAATAGCAGTACCAAACTCATTATTGTTTTCAGTTAGATTCATATCATTTTTCATGATTCTTACCATCCCCGCAAGCTGCATGTAAATTTATACACTCTTCAAAACGTTTCGCCTTCGCCTCATTATCTGGTTGTGCTATTTTAATTATTCATATCGTCATTATAACTCATTATTATTTTATTATAGCGGATTTTAACTAAACCATCAAGTTGATTTTATGAACAGCACAAAGTAACTCCATCGTACCGACAAATTGTCTCCGTACTTCTATTCCTCAGATTGTAGTCTCATCTTTGATAGCAATTTTCTTTTCAATTCAATATTACTTTTAAAATAGTGCTGATATATATTAAAGTTATAACTATTTTTACAATACAAGAAAAGCCCTGCATTTCTGCAAGGCTTTCCCGTTGTAGAGCAGTCCTTATTTCACTGCTTCATATAAAACGCACACTCGTATCCATCCGCACGTAAAAGCAGACCTTCGGCCCATTCCGGCGTTTGTCCCATCAACTCACAAACCTGTTCCACAGAAACATCCGGCGTGCATTCTACGATAACTTCATCATGCACATGACCGACGATCTCCATGTCCTGCATGTTCTGCATCGCATATAGGAGTAGGTCTCTTGCCACACCCTGTGTGATGTTCTCCACAAGCTTTGCTCCGTAGGTCTTTAACCGGTTCCACTTGTGGCTGTTGTCTATGCCCTCGTAAGTGATGATATTCTTGCCGTTGTCATCTTTCTCAACCTTTGGTCTTACGTAAGCAAGCCGGCGTCTGGAGGGTAATTCGATAAAGAAGATACCGGATTCATATGAGAAACGTAACTTACCGCAGGTCATGCCGCACTGGTCTGTGATGACCTTTTCTGCTGCACGCTGTACATCACCCCAGAACTTTACAATATTGGGAGAAGAGCTTCTCCAATCGTCTACCAGTTTGAACAGATCATCATCAGAAAGCTTTAATTCCGTGCCGCCCATTGCCTTGATCGCACCAATGGAACCGCCGTAACCGCAGGCTAACTCTGCGATCTTGCCTTTCTGCCGCAGATGTCCGTTTGTACCGTTTTTCTCCACTGGGACACCGAACATTTTCGATGCCGATGCACAGTAGATATCCTCACTGTTGGCAAATGCCTGCATTCGCCACTTCTCATCTGCCAGCCATGCAAGGACTCTTGCTTCTATGGCGGAGAAGTCTGCGACCACGTATTTCTTTCCTTCCGGCGGGATGAATGCTGTGCGGATAAGCTGGGAAAGCACATCCGGAACGTCATCATAATTTTCCTTTATGGTATCAAATTCACCGGTCCTGATCTGTTCCTTCAGCTCTGCTAAGTCGTCCAGATGATTCTGCGGAAGATTCTGCAGCTGGATCAGCCGTCCTGCAAATCTGCCGGTGCGGCTAGCACCATAGAAGCTGAACATTCCTCTTGCACGACCATCTGCACAAACGACACGAAGCATCGTGGTATATTTCTGGACGGATGACCTGGAAAGCTGCTGATATAGGCGAAGCACTTCCTGTACTTCCTCCGGAGCCGATCCGGAAATTTTCTGCATGAACTTTTTGTCCAGCGTATCCGTTTCAATGCCCCTGCACATCAGCCATTCTTTCATTTGCACCGGAGAGTTGGGATTGTCCAGTCCGGTAAGTTCTTTGAGCTTCGGCAGAAGTGCTTTCTTTACCTGTCCGTCCAGTTCAACTGCTTTTTTCGCAAACGATGTATCCACCAGAATGCCCCGGTCATTGATCTCCTGATCGATGTAGAACTCCTCCCACACAAATTCCGGCACCGGAAATTCAGAGAGATACCGCTGTATTTTCAGTTCTACTTCCACATCACGCCGGTTGTATGCCTTGAATTTTTCCCACTTCTTAGGAGCATCCGATTTATCATGAAATAAAATACTTCCATCCGCTTCCTGGTGCAGTGTGCAGAAGAATCGGATCAGCTCCTTGCCCTCTGCCATCTTCTTTTCTTTTAACCGGAGAAGTCTTCCCATGTCGTCCAGTGAGGACAGCATACCGAGGTAACGGCAGTGTATCATGTCACACTGCCATGATACCGGATCCAGATAGCTGCCTGTGGAATCCTCAAAATCAAGCATCTCCGGATACTTTCTGCGTAGGTATACAGAGAGGCAGATGCGTTCGAAATTGACATGGAACGCCTTTTTGATGACAGTCTTGTCTGTGAGTGCATTCCGAACATCGTCCGGCAATGTTTCACCGTTGGCAATGTCACAGGTCGCTACCGGACCATTGTCCACAGCGTAAGAGACCAGCAGCAAGTCGAAACACTCCGACTCTGCATAACGGTATACACCGCAGTCCTTGATATTCTCGTCAGATGCCGTTTCAATATCTATGGTGATCTGTTTCATTTTTTTATGCTCCTTTCCTGGCGGAAACCCTTCTTGGTCTCCCGATCCACACAAATGTTTTTCTTGAGATGTACACGAACTGTATCATCGACTTCTATCCGATCGACCGTATCTTCCAGAAAGCCGAGTACGTCCTCGTTTCGGTTTTCCATAACATATTCTGTGAATCTGTCACGGATCCGGTCAATGTCCTCCGCTGTAAACACCTTTTTGGCAGCCTCATAGTCGCTGATCCGACGGTCGATCTTTGCTATCCGCTTATCCAGTCTTTTGATCTTGTCGATGATGGATTTTGTACCGTCTCCGTTCTCAGCGATATCCATCAGATTGCTGCACCGTTTTTCTGCATTTTCCTTATCACTCCGCAGTACTTCTATCTGCAGGTCGATCACACGTTCCTGTATCTTGCCGTATGCGTTGAGCTTATCGACAAGCTCCTCATAATTCTCGGGAGAGAAGATACATGCCCGGAGTCCGTTGATGACCATATCGTCCAGATACTTTTCGTTTACGGTCTTTACCGCAGGGCAGCTGCAGCTGAACCGGTACTGTTTGACAGGGGCATTGTTTTTGCTGGTCCTGCTATACTGTACGTGACCACTGAGCTTTTTGCCGCATTTTCCGCAGAAGACCTTTCCGTTAAGCGGATAATAATTCTTACCGTTGTAGCTGCGGATCCGGTTCTTGTTGTCATGGAGCCGCTCCTGCACCTTGTCAAACAACTCTTCGCTTACGATCGGCTCTATTGCACCGTGCACCTGATAGTAGTCCTCTTTTTGCTGATGGCTGTTCCGCATCCCACGGAAATCTTTGGATGCCCGTTTGTTCCAGAAGTATGTGCCGCAGTACTTTTCATTTTCCAAAATTGTTTTAATGGAGGTGCTTTTGAACTTGCCGCCCTTCACAGTTGTGAAACCGTTGTCATCGAGCCATTGAGCGATCTGCTTGTAACTCATGCCAGCTGCATACATCTCGAACATTTTTCGAACTGCCGGTGCCTTGGCTTCATCAATATAAAGCTTTTTATCCGAACCAACTGTATACCCGTATGGCGGAAGTCCGCCATTATGAAGCATTTGTTCTGCGTTGACCCGAAGCCCCTTCATTGTTTCCTTGCTTAATCTTCGGGAGTATTTTTCAGCAGAGGCGGCTTCATCAAGGATCTCTGACATACAATCCTCATCCATAGAATTCAGCCCGTCTGTGGTAATAACAGCGATTCCTTTGCATTTCAGGGTATAGATATCATTCAGCTGATTGCGGACGTTTCTGTGAAGGCGGTCAAGGTGATGGAGCAGCACGCAGGTCACTTCCGGATGCTTCTCCAGATATTCCATCATTTGCTGATAGCCCGTTCTGTTTTGTACAGAAGTACCGCTCTTCGCCAGGTCATGAAAGGCTTCCACAATTTTTAAGTGGTTTTTCTTTGCGTAATCTTTGATCGCCTGTTCCTGAGCACACATGCTGTTGTTGTCCACCTGATTCAGAGAACTGATCCTGCGGTACGTCACAGCGAGCCGGGAATGTGCAGATCGATCCATCGTCATAACAATCTCATTCCTTTCTCAAAAAAACATCTTATCTATATTAAGCTGAAGGTGCTTTACCGCACCCTTCAGACAAAATATGCTTCATCCATTTCTTCCGGTTTTTCTGCTGTTTCTACGTAAATTCTGTAGAGCAGCTTTATCACGCTTTCGGGCAGTTCTGCCCCTGATTTATCTGATACGGTTTCCATGCCGGTATAGACATGGCAGCCGTTTTTGTAATTTGTGTGTTTTAGGAAATTTCTATCAAATTCGAATTCCTTTGCCTTCATGCTTCATCTAACCCTTCATAATGTGTTAAAACAAATTCCAGTGTCATACAATCGTCATCTCCCGTTCCCTCGTCCGGCAGGATGAGCTCATAACAATTTACCAGCGTCCCGTTAAACCGCTGCCGATTTTTCAGGGCATTTTTCTTACGCCGAAGCAGATAGCCGGCTGCATCCAGTTCCTTTACTACCAGATCAGTGTTGGAAGCCCCATATTCTGACAAGATTCGCAGACACAGCTCATCTATGAATGCGACTGTATGATTGGCTTCATTCTTCTTGATGCCCTCCTGGTACGGGTGCATTGCAGCATAGGTCACCAGGTGCTGATAGTACTTGTCAGCGACATTCGTTTTCTCACGGATCGATCCATGGTTCTCTGTCAGAATGGCTGTGATCCCTTCCACGTCCATCGCTACGCCATGATCAGAAAGGACCTTTGCTGCCAGAAGGAGCAGCGCATATTCATTGATCAGCCGTTCGGTAAGATCAAAGTATTCTGTTTCTGGAATGGCATCCCTCATGGCGGTTCTGCATTCCTCGTACTTTGCCTGAATGGTTTCAGGTTCTGCTTCCAGTAAGTATTCAGACAGCGTCTTTCCCAGAATGCCGTACTGCTTTCCGCAAAAGTCATGGATTTTTTCGCTGTGCTCCCGGCTGTCAGTAAATGCCAGTTCAAAGCTGAGCAGACGTGCATCCAAGCCCTTGTTGTGCATGTGTGCATCGGTCAGAAGCCGGCACTCCGAAGACGTGATCATGATCAGCTTCCAGGTATCCGATTCCCGCAGGTCAGCATTGGTATTACAGCGACTTTTATCTTGTTCCAGCGTCACTGTATAAAACAGATTTTCCATGTTCACACCTGACGATACAGTCGCTTCATCAAAAATCTGAGGTATCCCGAACTTTTGAGCAAAATTTCTGACGATGGCATTTAACGTACCGAAAAAAGGGATATAGATCTTCTTGTCATTCGGGTTCGTGAACACCGAAGCCATCAGTGCTTGTGCAGTACTCTTGCCAGTTGTTGTCCTGCCGTAAAAGGAAATAATAAATGATTGTAATGCCATGCCGCACTGTATACTGAGATACGCCAGAAAAAGGGAAGCACAGCTGCAGCAAAGAGCAAACATGACAGCAGTGTTGGTGAGCAGCCGGTTCAATCCTTCTGTGTACACCTCCAAGGGAACATCTTTTGTGTACTGCAAGATCTTCGCTCCTTCTTCATAAGCTATGAACTGCAGTTTTTTCTCTTTCATCATAAATCCCATACCGCAGTACTGTTCCTCGATTTCCAGCTTTGTGATACAGCGGAACAGGTATCGGCTGAAAGCATCTGCATGATCAAAGTTGAAAATGAGACCGTATTTCGAAATTTTCGTGACTTCCTTGGGATACAGCAGGTCATAATCTACATCGACAAGACTGCCGTTGACGCTGAGGCGTACATGGTACTCGTTGTATTTATCTCGGTAAGTGGAGTCCACCAGAAACCAGTTGGACAGCCAGACCAAACCAGTAAAGCGGGTGGAGTGGACTGCAAGCAAAAAGAACTTGTTCGGTACCGGAATGACAGGGTAGCAGTTTTCTTTGTATTGCAGCTGCTGCAGCTGATCAGATGAAAGCGGCTTCATGTCGAACGTTTCAATGCTGTTTAGGATCTGTTTCCACTCTTCCGCTGACATCTCTTTCCGTGTCCCGGCGGTACGTGATAGTTTTCGTATACCCATAAAATTTTCTCCTTTCCATTTTCTGACAAAAACTGCCGCAGCCCCGGCGTGGAGCTGCGGCAGCAATGAATCATTAAAAAAAGTTCGTTAGGTTAGAGGGTGACTATTGCAGCAAGGTTGCCTTTGCCGTCATCCTGTACCTGTGTGAGCGTTCCGCAGCGGGTGGAAGCGTTTTCTGGAAAATCAATGCCGGAGGTTAAAGAAATCACCTCATCTACGACGGCTGTGTCATAGAGAATTCCACCTTTTCCAAGCTTGAAAGAACCTGCCGTGCCGTCCGGAACAGCAACGATGGCGATTTTGCTTTTGCCTAAAAGCACCCTGACACTGGACGGTTCATTTAATGCTGCATATAAGTCATGGTTCAGTTTCAGACGTTTTGATCCACTCGTGCAGACCACTGACATGCAGCCAGTTCGCTGTTTATCTGGTGCAGCCTCTTTGAAATCTGAAAGATCAACGTATGACTCAGCGTTAGAATTTACCTTTTCAATACTTTTCTTTAAATATTTTGCCATTTGATTACTCCTTTTCTTGCGTTTTTATTAAATTAATTTACGTACAAATTTTTTTTGTAGTTGCGGCACCTCGCTTTCTAAGCCATTGACAGAAGGACCATCGAAGTGGTATACTGTTACAGACGGCTTCCTTCCGTCTAATTCTATCATAGCGTAATCTAAAAATCCCCGCAAGGATCATCCAGATCATCTGAGTCATTTATTTTGTCGCCTGCGAAAATCACAAATTTTAATGCGGTATTCCCTAACTATCAGATCTGCCATGAAGCGAATCGACGGCTTCCTTCCGTCTAATTCTATCATAGCGTAATCTAAAAATCCCCGCAAGAATCATCCGGATCATCTGAGTCATTTATTTTGTCGCCTGCAAAAATCACGAATTTTAATGCGGTATTCCCTAATTATCAGATCTGCCATGAAGCGAATCGACGGCTTTCTTCCGTCTATTTCTATCATAGCGTAATCTAGAAATCCCCGCAAGAATCATCCAGATCACCTGAGTCATTTATTTTGTCGCCTGCGAAAATCACAAATTTCAATGCGGTATTCCCTAATTATCAGATCTGCCATGAAGCGAATCGACGGCTTCCTTCCGTCTATTTCTATCATAGCGTAATCCAGAAATCCCCGCAAGAATCATCCAGATCATCTGAGTCATTTATTTTGCAAAATGAAAGCAAATCAACATTTTGGCTAACAGGAGGAACTAGTATGACAACAGATTCATCATGCAGCAACATAGAATTCTATGGCAATATATTTTTCAATCTACTTCTGGAAACTGCTGATCTATCTATACCCGGAAGAAATTTTAATCCTGCCAGTGCACTTACGCAAACACATATGTTCTTTGATTTAAATAGACTGACAAATACAGAATCCGACATGACGAATGATTTTGATGGTCTGTTTTACAATGATAGACTCATTAGCTCAATAAAGAACGCTTCATCTCAATTCAAAAAGGGTACATTCAGCTCCAGAAAAAGCGGTATATACCAATTTAACAATGGTGAAATTATCGCTTCGTTTGATAAACAAGTTGAAAACGAGTATAAAGAAGCTTACATGAAAGCAATTGAGTTTGCCAATAGATATTTCAATAAAGGCAAATCATCTAAGAACAAAAAACTTGTTCAAAAGATCCTGTTTCTGATCTGCAACGATAACACAATTCCTGACGATCAAAAATTATATATATATTCTGATGGTTCCACTGCAGCAAAATCACAACTAAAAAAAATTGATACCATTGAGTTTGAAGCTTTTCTGCTAGGCGTATGGCATTATTTTATTAAATCACAGCGGCTTCAAAAGGAATTTTCAGATGGAGCTTTAACTTTGGGCGAATCTTATCGGGAAATAGACGTGAAATTGCTTTACAATGACAATCCGATCAAGCACCACGAGGAAGAATCCTGCAATTTTTATAGTCAGCTTAACAAAGAAGACGATGCTTCAGAAAGCAATGCCATTTTGAACAATAAACGCTGCATTAAAAGCCGTGGCAAAGAACCGGGATATTTGACTGTGTGTGATGCACAGATGAATTTTTACCCTTCAGAACTGGACGAAAGCACAGACATCATTTCTATATTAGAGAAGAATGATGTTGTTCTGTCCCGGAGCGTTTTCTTCTATTTGTTATCGGGAAACATTTATCCCGTTCATCCCAAACGCAGTAGGAATGCTGTTGAAAAATTGTTTCTCGATTTGCTAAAGCTTACTGTAGGCGATTATCATACAATTGATTTTGAGAAAAGCGTTGCACAATATTTTCCAAACAAATTTAAATATCTGCAAACGATTAGCCAAGCCGAATGTTTAGACAGCAGTTCTAAAATCAAAATTTTTTCGAACGCCATGCAAAACAACTATACCGATTTGCTTCAGCACATGATCAGGATCAGAAAAAAATATTTTTGCTCTGCTTCCCGAAATCAGGCTCTTGTTGTGGAACTGATCGAATTCATAAGAAACGATCATAGCATCGAAGACACACAGCAATTTTTTATTTGTACTGATGGCACGGCACTGACTAAGCAGCAATTGTGCGAAATCGAAGAACTTGAATTTGAACCGTTTTTGCTGGGAGTCTGGTACTATGTGGTTTCTCAGCTTGCATCTAAAGACGACTCGGGCGAATATACACTTAATACAGTTTTCAAACTCACTTACAATTATAACGGAAAAGACTGTGAGAGATACCGATCTGGCGACTTAATTTTCGAACAAAGTGATTTATACATTGATCTCTTTTACCTAGACGCATGATTACATCAAAAAAAATCCCAGCCACAAAATGGAATTGCGACTGGGATTTTTATGTTTGTTTGGACTTGTTTTATGATCAGTACTCTTCCGCCAACAGCATGGTGCAGTGCTCACCATCATCGATGATATACACTTTTGCTGTGACCGGCTTTTCTGCCTCCGCAATGTACGTCATTTCAAACTGCGGCTGCTCCGAGGTATGGTGCACGATCTGCAAACCGTTCTTCTCGCTGAGATGAAACACCTGTAAGTAGTCTTTCGGTTCGGGCATCTGATCGACAGCCTGCCACATCATCACTTGCAGTGCAATCGGTATCTCCGCATCTACGCCTCGTGTCAGGTATCTGCCTTTTGATTTTTCAAACATATTCTTTACTCCTTTACTTTGGAATCAAACATTTCGTACAATTCACCTCGTCGCATGGTAATAGGTTCTGTCAACTCCACCACACCAAATCCCATATCCAAAACAATGCCAAAATCATAGGGTCGCACATGAATTGCTTTCACAAACTGCTGAATGAATGTGCGGAACTCTTCGGTATTTCGTTTTAGCTCTTTCCACTGGGTATGCAGGTATGCCACGTCTTCATATTGAAGTGGTTCCAGCAGCTTTAGCTCGTGCAATCTGGTTTCCAGTTTCGCTTTCTCGTTTTCCAACTGCTCTGCTCGCTGGAGCAAGTCATCTGTAAAGATGCCTTTTTCGATCGCCCTGGTGATGTTGGCAAGGCTGTCCTGCACTTCATTGTATTGTGCAGAAATCGCTTCATGGTTGGCATCAAAATCATGATTGAATTTCTGCACCTGCTGATTCACCTTAGCAACTGCTCGCTTTAGATTTTTCGGCTTCAATCTCTCGCCGATCAGTACAGCAATGTATGCATCCAGATAGTCCTTATTCAGCTCCTTGTTGTTGCACATTGCACGATGCGTATTGCATCTGTAGGTAGCAAGCCGTGTCTTACTTCTTCCCGAAAATCGTAGATTCCCGATCATCCGCTTGCCGCAGACATCACAAACCAGTTTCCCAGTCAGCAGGTAAAACTCCTTGCTGTGATAGCGTCCTGCGTTTCGTTTGTTCTTTGCCTTGATCCGCTGTACCTGTGCAAACAGCTTTTTCCCGATGATCGCCGGACAGCCGCCCTCAATGCGGATGTAGCTGTCCTTTTGAGCGTGGTTATTTCGTTTCCCGTCTGCTCTTGCCGCTGCTTTATTGAACACAAAAACACCGGTGTATTTCTCATTGCTGAGTATCTCATAAAGGCTGTTCTTCCCGAACATTTTGCCACGTTTTGTCTTGTATCCATGAGCATTGAGCCGGTCGATGATCTCACTGTAACCGTAGCCGTCTGCAAACATCTGAAAGATGATTTTTACTGCTTGTGCTTCCTGTTCATTGATAATCAGATGCCGGTTTTCATCCAGATCGTATCCCAGCGGAGGACAGCCGCCAGTATGTTTGCACTGCAAAGCAGTTTCATTCATCCCTTTCATGACTTCCCGTGCCAGGTTCTTGCTGTAGTACTCGGACATGCCCTCCAGGACTGCTTCCATCATAATGCTCTCCGGGGAATCGTCCATGCGTTCCAGCACACTGCAAAGCTTGACGTGGTTCTTCTTTAGCTTCTTCTTGTAGATGGCACTGTCGTAACGATCTCTTGAAAAACGGTCCAGCTTATGCACCAGCACAATGTCAAACAGTCCCTTGCCGCTGTCGGCGATCATCTGCTGAAACTGCGGTCGATTGTCTGTTGTCGCCGATCTCGCCTCATCGGTATAGGTGGAAACCACCTGCCAGTGGTTCTGTTTGCAAAACTGATTCATGGCTCGTATCTGTGCATCAATGGATTCACTTCGTTGATTATCCGAACTGAATCGAGCGTATTGTGCAACCTTTGGTATACTCAGCATCTTACCACCTCAACGGGCAGATAGATGTCTTCACCATAGCTGTCGCCAATGATTCTGACACCATGCAGATAGCTTTCTTCTCCGATTTCCAACACTTCCACAAACTCCAGTTCATTCATCGGAACACAAGTAAATTCCTCTTTTTCAAGGATTACAAAACAGCCAATGTCATCCATGTTTTCTACTTGGTATTCCTGCATCATTGCTTCTGCTTTTTTCTGAATGTGCATTTGCAGAAAACTGTTTTCGATGCGGTTCATTTCCTGCAAATTGGTTACTTTTATCATGTTTCGATTTCCTCCATTTCATAGGGTTCCAACACCCATTCTCTTCGGACTGCTGGTGTAAGTGGATGGCAGGCATTTTTCCCGATCTGGTACATCTTGCTGGCATGCTGTTTTATCAATTCCAGCAGGTATTTCTGCCGTTCTCTGACACGCAGAGTATTCTTTCCGATCGTTCCCCAGGCGATGATAATGGCATCACTCATTGCTGCATATTGCTGGATGATCTCATCTGCTTCATCATGAATCAGTTCATCATCACCGTTGAAACGGAGATTGAGTTTTTCCATGATTCTGCTATACAGATTCACGATATTGACGCTGCCAAAACCAAGCTTATGAAGATTGTTGATAACCAACATCGTGGTCATATCAAAGTTGACCGTATCCGCTGTATTCGGGTTGATCATGCTGATCATTGCAGATGGCTTTTCGCTGTCCCATTCTTTCCGCAGAAGCAAGCGATGCTCTTTATCATCTGAAAAGATGGCTTTGCTTCTAATCGTTGTTGTTTCTTCCAGCATTTCTTCCTCCCTCTAAAAAAGAGGCTCAGCATCACGCCAAGCCTCCCACGAACAGAATTTTTACTTACTCTTTTTGACCAGTGCCAGCAGTTCTACGCCGCAGGCAACCCCTGCCAGAAACATTTCAATTGCAATCGGCATTGATGTACTTCACCTCCTCTCGTTCCTGCATTTCGATGGCGATCCCGATGCCGCCGATCACCAGTGTCAGTACCAGTCCTGCGATAAATTCCTTCATGTCAAATTCCTCCAATTTTTCATTTTATGCTTCACACTGTAACAGTGTTTTTGCCTCGCTAATTGCTTCCTCCATTGCCGCTGTATCCATGAGCAGTTCTTCGATCTCGTCCGGATCGTATCCGACTTCCAGCAACAATTCTACTTCTTCTTCCGAAACGCCAAATGTACCGCAGTATTCCAGCAACAATTCTTCCCGCTCATCTTCCATCCACCATTTTGCGTAGTCCCAATTGTACGGGTTGAACATGGTGTGGATGTAGTCCTGCATGGTAAAGGTACTTCTGTTGATCTTTCCGTTCGGAGTGATCTCCAAGATTTCTCCCTCAGATATTTCAACTTCACAAGCTTTTTCTGTCATGCGAATTTTCTGCAAGGCATTATCCAAAATGCTCTTTGTGCTGGCGTAAACGTACAATCCCAGTGCAGGAAAATGATACAAAGTCAGCGGGTTATTGCCTTTCACCAGAAACAGCGTATTGTCGTTTCTCAAAATCGTAAAGACAAAACTGCCCTCCACCAGTTCTGCCATGCGTTTGATGTTTTCTGCATCAAGGTTCTGTTCCTGTTCCAGAAGCTGGACAGCGACGTAGGTGTCGGTTTCGATCGGTGTCGGTGGGAGATGCTGTTCCCGGCGAAGCTCTCTGTCGTTGTACAGCACGCCGTTGTGGGCAAGAGCAAACGATTCTTTGCCGCAGTGCCCCTCGAACGGGTGATTGTTGCAGTTCCGTTTCTCGCTGCCCTGGGTCGTGAACCGGGTGTGCCCGATGACCGCTCTCGTGTCCCTGGGAAAGAACAGCTTGACCTTGTGTGCCGGTTTCGGCTTTTTGTAGGTGACCATGCTGCCGCCCCGGACGTAGGCGATTCCCGTTGCGTCTGTGCCACGGACTTCCGCAGCGACCGAGAGATAGTGTATCAGCTTTTTCAAAACGGCATTACTGGTTTTACCCTTGTAGTCTAAGAATCCAAACACAGCACACATCTTACATCTCCTCGCTTTCTGCTACCATTTCATTGACGTACAGTCTTCTTTCTTTCAGATACTGGATCAGTTCCGGTTCCCGAATGGAGCTTACAAACTCCGACCAGCTCATGGCATCGATGCCATCCTCAGACAAAGAAATCGCCGCATCACAGATGTGGTTAACCATCTGCAGTGTGGCGATGAAGGTGTTGTATTTGAGCGTACCTCGGAACAAGCGAAATTCGATTGTGTGGTAGTTATTGAGATTGACTGCGACGTATCTGCCGTTGCAACCGCTTTTCGCTTTCTCCAGGATTTGTTTGCCGGTTTTCTCAAAGCCGAATCTTG